>OMKS01000648.1_pt1 | contig 32177 bp, 31 predicted proteins | sample 1674721 | NCBI WGS metagenome assembly OMKS01 (sample SAMN06264996, study PRJEB25208) | sediment metagenome | isolation source: hot spring sediment | place: USA: California | collected 2014-09-02 | reverse complement strand
AATGATACGGCGACCACCGAGATCTACACTATCCTCTTCGTCGGCAGCGTCAGATGTGTATAAGAGACAGTTCTTAGTGCATGTTCAGTAAATTGATAGTCATCAATCCCCGTATCATATTTCACTTCGCTATAAACAATATCGCTTTTATGTTTTTTCTGAATGTTATTCATTACTCTGTGGGTGGTTGTCCATATTCCATCTATCTGTTTATAATCTTCCGCGCTGTCTATCTTCAATAGCTTTTTATCTTTGTCATAAAATTCTCGTTTTAGATACAACCATTTGTCCTTCATTACCCAACTAATAGTTTTGGAGTACATTGAACCATCTTCCTTTGGAATGCTTTCTACCACATAACAAGTTTCGCCGTTTAATTCTTCGGTTCTCAATAGTTTATGAGTATCTTGATCCGGGGTTCTATCGGAAATGTCGTCATACGTAAAATCGGAACCCATAAAGTAATCACTTTTACTTTCCGAGGAGATCCTTTTGATTTTTTTAAGCGACGGTAAATAAATCCACTGATCGTCATCTTTACCGACTTCCTCATAATTTAAATTTAGAAACGCCGTATTGCGAACATCTGCCGGAGAAACAAAGAATACAATCTTTTTTTCGACTCCGGGATATTTTTTTCTAAACTGTACGATCTCCCGTATTCGCTTGTCGCCGGATTTGTTAATCAATGTTAATGTTAATTTTGAATTTTCATCATTACCATCGTTGCGATAATAATTTTTTTGAATTACTTCTTTACCGGTAAGTTCTTCTTGCGTCATATCCGAATTTAAAACGAAACCGGCAGTAAAAAGCGATAACACGCCTATCACAAATATTTGACTATACCTTTTCATTTCTGCTTCTCCCATTAATTTTTAGATTTACTTTCCTTTGATTTACCTAATATTTGATTAGTACAAATGTTATTAACGATATTGCTTCACCTCCTCTTTTTTAGGTTTGAAACGAAGATTGGTTAAATTTATTACAATAAGCATTATGACTAACGTTCCGAAAAAACAGAAAAACATATTTAACGATATGAGCGCGCCTAATTCTCTATTCGGGGGAAAGAGTGAAAACAAAAGAACAATAAAACCGATTATTATTATTACAGCGTTAAAAAATATGGCTCTTCCCGTATGCGATAAGGTGAGAATGGAAATACGAACTATATCTGTTTCCTGAGTAAAGTTTACCCTGTATCGATACAGAAACTGAATTGCAAAATCAATTCCGATACCCAATGATATACTTGCAACCAGAGCTGTTGTTGCGCCAAGCGGTATATTTGCGAAACCCATTAGTCCAAAACTAATAAGCGAAGTAAGAATAATTGGAATTGACCCTATTAAACCGACCGATAAACGGTTGAACATAAGAGAGAGTAGTATTATCACCAAAATGATGGAAATGATAATGCTTAATACCTGTCCCTCTAAAATGAGACCCGAAAAAACCAAACCTTTGTAAGCTGAGCCGGCATATCTAACCGAAATGCCCTCAATTGAGCCACTGTTATCGTCAATAAAGTCAACAACCCTCTGTATAAGTTTTGAATTGTCCCCTTTTAAAGTAACGGATATATTTGCTCGTTTATAGTTATAATCAACGACTTTATCTAAATTGTCCGGATCACCCGCCATTGAGTAAAGCAATAAATATTGTGCAAGAACATCACGAGCTTCCGGTACTATATCATAATCGGGGTTATCAGCATACATTGACATATTCAATTTCTTTAAAAAATCAGATAAAGAAAATGTTAGACCTACTTCCGGCAACTCCTCCAATTTTGTTTGAAGGACATCAATTTGTTTCCACACTTCGGGATTTTTAAAGGTATCATCTTCGCCTTCAAGTATTACATTCAACATCGTTGTTCCTGCGAAGTGCTCATTCACAAACTGATCTGCTTGAACTATGTCGCTGCTTTCTTCAAAATTTCGAAGAAAACTCGTGTCTATCCATACTTTCTGAATACCGAATATTGATATGATTAAAACGATGCCTGTTGCTGTAAGTATTATGACTTTATACTTAAGAATTGAGTGGACAATTTTTTCAAAAAGATTCGAATTACTTTCACTTTCTTTAATTTTTTTTTGTTTCGGCAAACCGAATAACCGCAATGCGGCCGGCAAAAAGACAAGTGAGAGAAAGAAAGCGCTTATTATTCCAAATGCTGTGAACAACCCGAAATATTTGACCGGCCAAATTTCAGAACTGATTAGGGATATAAAACCAACCGCTGTTGTTAATGCGGACATCATTACAGGTTTCCACATTACTTGAAGCATATCCCTTATCACTTCATTTTTATCGGCATCGGGATTGCTTTTACGAAAGAGCGAAATATTGTTGAAGAGATATATTGAATAAGCAATACCTATGGCAATTAACATTACGGGTATCATCGTGGATACTGCGTAAATCGGAATATTAAGCCAGGACATAAAACCGAAGGTCCATATTGTGCTCATAATAACTATAAGAATTGCTAAAAGAAGAGATTTGAAACTTCTCAGTACAATCAGCATAACAACAATTATCAGCAGCATAACGATAGGGAACATCTTTTGCATATCTTTAGGGGCTAATTGAGCAAGCGTTCCTTCAACAATAGGCCTGCCTGCAACGTATATATTTTCCGGTTTTTCAAACTCCTTTTTTATTTGAAGAATATCATCGTAAAGTTCCTGTGTAAAAACTACTTCCGGTTTTAATTCGGCTAGTATTAAAGTTGCAGTTTCATCCTTCGATAGAATTCTACCGTATACCATTTCATTGTCAATTACAGCTTTCCTAATCTCATCCAGTTTATTTTGAGAACTCGGAACTTCTACATAAAACTTATTGACATCTAAGCCAGATTCACTACTAACTATATTATCGGTAGTGTACAGACTATTAACATCCCCCAATTCTATTTGAGACATATTCTGCAATCGAAGTGTAATTTCTTTAACTTTGCGCAAAGTGCTTTCACAAAAGACACCATCGGGATTTTCCATTACAAAAAGAACTCCGTCCTTAATATTAAACCATTCTTCCGCCTGATCACTAAAAACGAAAGCCGGATTTTCCTTTGGCATATACTTATCTAAATCCGTTTCAATTCGTGCGTTACTCATAATTCCCATTACCGAAAGCAACGTTACAATTACTACCAGTACAATTATCGGGATAGGTTTTTTAGACAGCTTTAATAATAGGTTTACCATCCATCTTCTCCTCAATTATATTGTATTTATTTTTCCAAACAACCATGACTCGAATCTATCGGGATCTAAACCTTGTTGTGATTTTAACTACGTTTTCACCCTCTTGGATCAAAACTACCGGCATCAATTGATATTTTTATCCACATCATCGGCTTTATCTTTATATTTTGCTTTATTAAGCAAACCATTCATCTCTGTTTTTAAGTGAAAGAATAAAAATCACAATCCAAGTAATGGAACGAACTGTCATTGCGATCTGACTTTTTGCTGCAGCCGAATCAGCAAAAACTGTTAGAATCATCATCATTACAATAGTATGCCCAATAGCAAGTATACCCGAAGATTGGATAGATAGTTTTTCCCCGCGCCAAAAAAAAGCGCCCGCAGCAATCGTCACAGCCGCCATCAACAAATTGTAGTATAGAAGCCAGTTAATTACGCTGTGATCGGGGATATTAATTTGAAAGAGAATTGGTAATCCGTCCATAAATGTTAAAAACCCGAGAATAAAAGAAAAAATCGAAATCACTTTTCGTATTTTTCTTCCTGTCATAAAAACTCCTTGTTGAAATTAATCTTTCAATCCCTTTTTATTGAGACACAAATTGTCACATCCCCTCCGAGAATCCAATTATAAACGAGATTGTCATAAAAAATAAAAGTGTTGGGAAGAGACTATAAATTTGCTTGCTTGTGAACAAAGATTTATTAGCTCTTAATAAGAGTAAAAATATTCCTCCCAACCCAATAAATGCGCCACCAAGACTTACCATCAAAAATGACGTATTAACAACGCCTTTCTGATATAAGAATAAGGGAGAAATAAAAATTATTAGACCGGCAATGGCATGCACGGACGCAAGACTAAATACTGCTAGAAGTTTGTTGCTTACAAATCTTGATAAAATGATCGTCAGAAACCCTACTAAACTTATCAGTAAGTATGATACAAACATATCTGAAAAATTTATCGCAACTACCGCAGATGATATTCCCAGCGGAAGCACTGATGCTATAACAACCACAGCCGGCTGTTCAAGAATGCCAAATCCTAAAAAAATTAGCAGCAGAGAAGTGAGTAATAATATTCCGAATGAAATAGTTAATAAGATAATTACGTGCGACGGATAACCTTCTATACCTGATACAATTTCGTAACCGGCAAGTATACTTGTAAAAAAAAGAATAATTTTATTTGATTTGGTAATCTCCTTCAAAACAATACTCCGAGACTCACCATCAACATTGCGCCAAGCATATAAAGAGAAGCGTATTTGAACAGAGCGAAATTTACTTTTTCGGAAGAAGATGAAAAACTAGCTATAATCAAACTAAGTATACCGATTGATAATACTGCAAGCAGGCGCAGATACCCCCAAGCTATACCAAGCGCTAAAGCGCCAACCGCAATTGAGAGAGCCGCCAACAATGATGAGACGGCAATTATTAGACGTGTTTTTGTTGCACCATACTTCGAAAAAAAAGTAGGGATATCTGCATTCGAATAGTCAGCGCTATACTTAATACTAAAGGTTAAAATGTGAGTAGGAATCCATAAAAGTATAGAAAGAGAAAACAGCAAACCGATAAAATCTAGGTCCCCGATACCTAAAACTCTTCCGGCAAGTATCGGCATTCCACCTGAGATACCACCGAAGACAATAGCCCAAGGGGTTCTCCGTTTTAACCAGATTGTATAAATAACAACATCAATAAAAAGACCGCTGAAAACTACAAAGCCGTAAATAATTGATAAGTTAAACGCCCAAAACAATCCTGCCAAAGAAAATGTTACTCCTAAGATCAGGGCTTCCATCGAAGATATTTTACCCGAAGGAAGCGGTCTGCAACAAGCTCTCTGCATTTTCATATCAATATCTTTATCGTAGACCATATTTAAAATGGTACTTCCGCTAATAACAAGGAAAAGACTTCCGATTAATCCTGCTGCTAAACTCCAGGAATGGAACGGGCATCGAGCGCTGATGTAACCGGTAATGCCGGTAACCAACAACAATCCGGTTTGATAACCTTTTGTCAGTTCCCAATACCAAGAAATTCTTTGACTAATAAGATTGAACCATTTACGAAGCATGTGATTCACTCTGGTTAAAAATTGATTTAATAATACTCAGACCAATTGCACCATTATTTCTTTTTGTTTTCATCCTGTACATCTCTTGCACATCTAAACCCGACATCAAGCCCGTAATAATCCGGTCCAGCGCTGTTCTCTCCCCAAATTCTCAGGTGTTGACTATAAGTCGCTAAACTTCCGCCGCGCATGTACCTGTAATGAACAAAAGGTTTATCATCGCCCACCCATTGCCAAACATTGCCTGCCATATCGTATAAGCCATATGGACTTCTATTGTCGGAAGTTTTAAAGCCGCTATAAGTTTTACCGTTATAAAAACCTACGGGAGTAGTGCCGCGCATTATTCCATAAGCTTCTTCAAATGGGTCAAAGCTTTTGTAATAATTTGCGTAAGATTCATCAAAGTTATTTCCCCAAGGATAAGCCCTAGTATCAGATCCGCGCGCGGCTTTCTCCCATTCCAATTCCGTTGGCAGACGCCAGCCATAAAAATCGGCATACGATTTAGCGCCAAACCAACTGACCATTATTACTGGATGATCTTCAAAACCTTTTTGCGCCCAAAATTTTGTACCGTCAAATTTTATATGTATTCCTTTTTCATCTAATACCATATGCGTCCAATACCCCTCTTCAATCTTAAATTCATGTTTATAACCATCAAATTCATCGCCGGGATAGTATCCTTTAATAGTATCACCAATCATCTTAACAAAACCGGAATCCAATGCTTTATTTAAATAGCCGGCATATTGAGCATTTGTTACATGTGTTGCCATAATTTCATAATCGTAATCAACTTCGGCTTCATGGTTATGCTGCCCCTTATAGAACTCTCCTGCCGGAATAAGTATCCATTCACCAGGATTTACGCCTGTATCCATTTGAAGTTCATCTTGTGCATTTACCTTAAATGCAAGACCCAGAGTCATTATTAAAATTGTTGCCGTTAGTATGTAAATTGATTTTCTTTGTTTCATTTTGTTTCCTCGTCAAAATTGGGTGAGAATAATACTGGTGAAGTTTTATTAACGTCAAGTTCAGGGTCAGACAACTCTTTTTTCCAAAGTCCATCGGATTTGAAAAGATCAAAAAGCCGCCAGCCTAGGAACAATGCAAGAATTATTAATACAGCCGCAAGTCCCAAATCTGTTAATATCATTGTCCAATCAACAATTGGTTGTTGGTTATATTGACTAACAAACAAGCGCTTCATCGAAAAGATTGTCACCGATGCGAAAGCGATATCTGAACCTATAATCAGTGTCCACCCGAACCATTTTCTTACTTTTCCCTTAAGACCGGAAATATCTGCATAATACATAAGAATAATTGTGGCAATAATTCCGGAAAGAATATGCCAGTGACCGGTCAGTGTAATTCGCTCTTCCAAAAACGGCCAAACTCTAAAAATTTCATCGAGCTTAACTGCAAGGAAAATTCCCACACCACTAACTGTAAAATTCATAAAAACCATCTGCCATAGGGGACCAAACTTTATCGGGTCATGGAGCAAAGCTTTAATGCTTTTTATAAATCCGCCTTTTTCAATTCCTTGTTCAGCAAGTCTATCGTAAATTATCTTTCTCCAACCGTAAATAACCAACATCAACGCGCCTGTCATTATAAAAACAGACCCGACATAAATAAATGTATGTGCAGTTGCTTCATAAGGTACAACCGACCATACGCCTAAGGTTATTACAATCGTCCCAAAAATTATAAGCGGCATAGCAATCTTGTGTAAAATCCCTTTGAAATCTAACCACCTTCCGATCACGAGCGTTATAGCAACGGCAATTAATGTAAGCATAATATGTAGATGCCCAATGATCGCCAATTGCAATGGTGTTTTATGCGGTGTCCTGATAATATCTTCGCCAAGGAAAGTTTCGTGCCCGCTTCCCCAATAGGAACCGGTAACAGCGCCAAATATTGCTGACCCAAGCATAGCAACGGCGGTTGCAAAAAATGCGACCCGTTCAAGGTCTATGCCTTTCTTCGTATGAGAGTATTCTTTATCTTTTACGTAATACTCTTTTTTCCACGGATAAAGTGCAATAGCTAGCTTAACGCCGGCAAAAAAGACCAACGATTGTCCGACTAAGAACAATCCGTGGAAAACATAGTTATGACCAAAGTAAGCAAACCATAACCCGAAAATCATTGCAGTTAAATAACCAACTGTTATAGTCGCATTAATTGATCTTTGCTGATGCTTTTTCATTGGGACAATAGAGGTAATAAAATATACCTCGATTGCTACTACAGCCATCGCGATGGTATGATAAAGCATAATGATTCTGCCTTCGCGCTGGGCTGGTTCCAAATCCATGCCTAATAGTCTAACTGTTATATCTCTTACGCCCCATTCTACCATAGGTCCAGAGAGAGTTCCCCACACCGCCGTAATTAAAGAAATCATAGCGATAGCAGTAAGAACTAATCCCTTTGTAGAGCAAAACAGATAATCAAATATTTTTTGATATGACTTCATTCTTTTTCCTGTATATAAGCTGATTACACAATTGTTATTGAGCGTTAAATACAAGCTCTTTATTATAAACGATTATATAAATACATCACCGCAACAATAGTTATTATCTTAACCCACTTTTAAACCCAACCGCAAAGGAAACAGTCATCAAAAAAAGTACCGGCGCAAGAATGGTGAATATAATTTCCGCCGATAAAATCGGGGCGCCAACTTTTAGAAACGCCAGTGAAATACCGCCAATTCCTATAAGGGTACCCCCGACCGTTATCCAAGCAAAATCTTTTCTCACCCGGTTTTTCTTAACAAGTAGAAGGGGCAGAAAAAAAATAGTTAGCCCGGCCACAGAATGCACAGCAGCCAGTATTATTGTACTTATTAAATGAGGACCAACGAAGCGGGTTATAGATAACAGCAAGAAACCGATTACCACAAACAATAAATAAGGTTTATTATATTGTTGAAAATATTCTTCAACTAAACCCGTAGAAAGACTCAATGGAATCAGCGCCGCAACTATTACAACAATGGGAGATTTTAATACGCCGTAACCTAAAGCTATGAGCAAAAGACCAGAAATAGTTAGTACGGTAAAAGAAGTAAAATAATAAAGATTCCAGTTATTTTTAGTTCTCATATATTCTTTCAAAAAAAGACTTAATAAATAAATTGCTATCAAACCTGTTCCTAAAAGAAATATTCTGTCTACCCAATTCATATCATTTTCCCTTATTCATTTAAATAATTGTGATATACTATCCGTACTTTTTAGTCAATAACTCAATCAACTATATTAGAATGAGTTATTGTATAGATTTAGCAAACCATCTATATATGTAATCACATTTCTAAGCTTCAATTAATCGCCTAGTACCCGGTAAAAAGAAGACGATTAACATTATTGTACTCATTGTAGGTGCAACCAAAAACATCGAAAATCGACCTATCATAAAGACGTCCGTAAGTCCGACCGGGAATCCTCCGATAATAGACATCGAAGCTGCAAAAAGCCCGAGTGGATAAGCCCATGTTCTTTTTTTGACCAGCGCATAAATAAATACAGCCCAAACTACTGCTGCCCACCAATTGATCATTTGACCCATGGCGTACATACCAATAGCAAAACTATTTTCCGAAGTTTGATATCGAGAGATGGCTCCTACTCCGTCAATAAACGTTAAGACATAAACGATACCGCTTAAAAAGGCAATTGTTATAATTTTCTTATTGACACCGCCAATTAACATCATACCATACCAGAGCCCCATTGCAATTAAAAATACCCACAATGTGGGAGTAGGATAATCGATACTTTTAGCAGGAATCATAGGGAAAAAGCCGGCTAAAATTTGAGCTGTTGATGCTACGACTCCCCAGCCCCACGCCCACTCTTTCTCTTTAATAAAACCGTAAAGTACCGAAACCCACAAAGCTCCGGCTGCCATTCCAACCCAGCCCAACAGCGCATGTACAATCCTTACTGCTATAGCTTCATCCGGTCTTCCGCTTATTGTAATTTTTCCTTCAACAATCGGCATATACGTATCCGCTACTAAATAAAGAACGAGAAACCCTGTTAAAATGCCGACAATCGATAATCCTGCCCCAAATTTTGAGTTACCTTTCATAACTAATTACTCCTTATTTGATTTTTAGAACATACACAAATTAGTATGCTTTATTCAGCTACCTGTCAAACATTATTTATATAGATAGATAATATGTTCATCGCGATGGCATCTTATACTTCACGCCTCCAGTAATAAACACTGGCTTATATAATGAATAAAAGGTCAAATTGTCCTTTTCAAACATGAGCAACTCAAACATTATTTCGAATAAAACTATACAAATCTATTATGCATATAGTTTGTTAGCACTTACTTACTATTTTAGCAAAAAAATTATTCGATTATTTTAGAAAACTCTTCCCACAATACTGCTTCTCTATCTTTTAACGAGAACGAATAATTCATTAGATTCCACAAAATTACCGTGGACTGAATCATTCCCATAAATATAATGGCAACTGCTTCAGAATTTAAATCCGGTCTTATATTGCCATTATTTTGAGCTGTTTGAAGGATTTTAATTAAATATTTTTTATAGCTGGTAAGTATATTATTTATTTTGTTTTTAAGCTTATCATCTTTGAATTGCAATGCTTCTGAAAACAGAATACGAGGAATACTTTTATTCTTTTGAATGAAATTAAATTGGTAGGATAAAATACTTCTTAATTTTTCTTTTGAATCCGAATACTTGTTAGTATTCTCTATCAGTCGAGTAACCATTGTCTCTTCAATACGCTCCAGCATAAAAAGCAGCATATCATTTTTTGTTTTGAAATGCTTATACAGAGCGGCGTCCGTAATTCCAATGCGTTTCGCAATTTTCACCATTACGAGGTCTTTACATCCCCCTTCCGATAGGATCTCCATTGCCGCTTCTGTAATTTGAGCTTTTCGAGTTGCTGAATCAATTCTTGTCATTTAAGTAAACATTACTTTAGTTAGTTAGTACTTACTAAGCAATATTAATGAAACATTTTTATTTTGTCAAGAGATATCTTACTCCAGTATTTTAACGGCTATATTATTAAGATAGGAAAATAACATTGAAGCGTCCACTCCAAAAAGGTAGAAAAAAAACCTGATAAAAAGAATAAATTTAAATATATTGGTGAGCAAAATCAGAACAAAAAATTAGAGCCAATGTTTAGAAAAAACGAAACCCATCTGCAAAGGAATATATTTTCATTCCAAGAGGAACTACCGAAAACGCAGCAAAAGCAATTATATCAGTCAGAGGAATACAAGTTTTATGAACTTATCTTCTGTAATATAGATGAAGAGATATTCAAGGATTTGTATTCGGATGTAGAAAGCAGACCGAATGCGCCAATAAATACAATGGTAGCCTCGCTAGTTCTAAAAGAACGATATGATTGGAGCTATACAGAGTTATTCAAACAAATAGGATTCAACTTACTTACCAAAACGGCTTTGGGACTAAATCAGATAGATGAGATACCGTTTTGTCAATCGACATTATTTTATTTTCAAAACAAATTAAATAACCACTATATAAAGAGGGGAGAGAATCTATTAGAGAAAGTCTTTGACAGATTAACATCGGGTCAGTTAAAAGAGCTAAAGATAAAAACAAAGATACAGCGAACGGATTCATTTTTAGCTGCATCCAATATCAGAAGTTATTCGAGACTTCAATTGTTGATAGAAGTAGTGTTGAGATTATATAGAGTTTTTAGAGAAGAAGACAAAGAAAGATTTAAGGAACTGCTAAAGGATTATAGATCACAAAGTTCATCGAATTATATTTACGGTCTAAAGGGTTCAGAACTTCCGAAACAAATAGAAAAGATAGGAGATATTTATTATCGGTTAATCCATCAAATAGGAAAAGAATATCAAGAAAGCAAAGAGTTTCAAATATTCGAGAGAGTTTATCAAGAACATTTTTCAGAAGAAAATGAAAAGCCGCAAGTAGTTGGGGTAAAAAAAACCGAAGAATTAAGTTCGTCGTGCTTGCAATCACCGGATGATATTGAAACGACATACCGGAATAAAAACGGGAAAAGTTCAAAAGGACAATCAATAAATATAGCAGAGACAGTAAACCCGGAGAATGAAATAGAATTGATAAATGATGTATCGGTAAAAGCAAACAATATCAACGATGAGAAAATATTAAACGAGAGAATCGACAGACTAAAAGAAAAAACACCGGATTTAGATGAACTACATTTTGACGGAGCTTATGGAAGTGAAGATAACGACAAGAAGTTCGAGAAATTAGAAATCACACCGGTACAAACAGCAATAAAGGGACGTAAAGCAGAAGTATCAATAACGATAACAAAAAAAGAAGAAGACCGATATAAAGTCAGTTGTCCTTGCCAAAGTCTAGAGGCGGTACTAAGCGCCAAAAAATATAAAGCGGAATTTGAATTATCGATTTGCAATAATTGTCAATTATCAAGTAAATGCCCTACAATAAAAAACAAACATTTCAGAACATATAATTTTACAGAAGAAGATTACCTGAAGAACAAAAGGCATAACTCAATAAATCAAATACCAAAAGAGAGAAGAAAACTAAGAAATAATGTAGAAGCCACCGTAGCAGAATTTAAGCGAAAGCTTAATAACGGTAAGTTAAAAGTGCGCGGATATTTTAAGACGGTACTCTTTGCCTTCTCTATGGCAATCTCTATCAACTTTGGAAGAATATATAGACATTTAGCAAAAAGTTAACAAATTGAAAATCTCGCAAAGCGGACAATGACGTGTTTATTCTGAATTTTTGATTAAAACAGTAACGGATAAATAAAATTTAACAAATACTGATAAATAGAAGATAAAATCGAGTAAATACTTTAACAGCAAAAATAAATTGTCAGTTTTGAAAAATTATTCCAAAACCGACTTTTTGGAGGAGACTCTAGTCACCTTACACACAAACATTGAAGGTTGCTTGTTTTTAACCTTCAATGTTGCATTAATAGGCTAAAATTAAGTTACCTGAAAGGTCTGAAAACAGTAACCTTTAAGGTAATAACATCTTTGCGTAAGGTGAGTTAATTAATAATGGGGTTACTTCACAATTATTCTTGAATTCTAAAAACGTATGCCGCGAATGCGCGAATAAAGTATAGATTATTTTTTTCCGCAGTTCCAAGAAAAATTTTACCTAAGGGCGTCAACGATTTTTTAACAAGTAATTTTGCTGTGGATTTATTATTATTTGGCTATGGGACTAACAATTCATTATAGCGGGAAATTCAACCCCTCCTCTTCACTCAAAGAAATGGTTGAAGAGGTAAAAGATATTGCAGAAATATATAACTGGGAGTATCACATTTACGAAACGGATTTTCCTGTCGGCTCATTGGGGGAAGAAAATTACGACGGTGAGATTTATGGTATATACATTATACCTCCAAACTGTGAACCGGTTTATTTAACTTTTCTTTCCAACGGCAGAATGGCAAATGAGATAGGCTTAAAATTATGGGGCAATGCAATCGACCCAAAAGAGAAAAGCTTCTTGTTCATGTTGTTTACAAAAACACAGTTCGGCGGTAGTGAAATCCATAAACTAATAATTCATCTGTTGAAGTATCTTAAAGAAAAATACTTTGCCGAATTAAATGTTTATGACGAAGGTAAGTATTGGGAAACCGGTGATGAAAAATTACTTGATGAAATTTTTGAAAGATATAATAAAATTTTTGATGTAGTAGAAACGGCACTCAATAATATTCCGCTAAAACCAAACGAATCATACGAAGAGTACTTTAAAAGAATACTCAAGATAATTAACAAAAAAAAGTGAATTTTAATCCGACTCATCCGCGCATTAGCGGCAAAACAAAATAGCGGTGTGTTTTAGAGTAATTTTATTTTATGCGTGAAGGATTACTTTTATTCAATTAACATTGACAATTATCTTCAATTTACTATCTTGTTACGTTTCGAACTTACAGATTCGGTAAATGAAGAAATTGTTTTTCATCATATTATTTTTTTCGATTTTTTTTAGTGCTTCCGCAAAAATAGATTCATTAAAACCATCGTTGAAAGTACCCGAAGCCAAAAGATATACCGAATCATTATTCACAACCGCAGGTAAATATTTAGACGAGCCCTTTACCGTTTTTGTAATTGACAGCAGTAAAAAACCCATTCCCGCTGCACCGATATTATTTGAACTGATTTCGCATCCCGAAAACGAACATAAAACGAAAATTGAAAAATCATTATCATTTACCGATTCAACCGGAAAAGCCGAAACGAATATTAGATTAGGCGAAACAGACGGGACCTATATTTTTTCTGCAAGAATTAAAGATTATTACGGAGACGGATCACAAGTTTATTTGACTGTTGTTGCACGGGAAAAAAGCTGGGTGCTGCTTCTTGTAAGCGGTATAATAGGCGGACTCGGACTCTTCCTTTTCGGCATGTACATGTTAAGCGAGGGACTTAAAAAAGCTGCCGGCAGTAAAATGCGAAACATTTTAAATAAAGCAACCAACAACCGCTTTGTTGCTGTCGGTATAGGAACGTTAATTACAATTATTGTCCAGAGTTCAAGTGCTACAACCGTTATGCTTGTAAGTTTTGTTCAGGCAAACCTGCTTACTTTTGTACAGACTTTGGGCGTGATTCTTGGCGCCGGAATCGGAACTACAATTACATTGCAGCTTATTGCATTTAAAATTACCGACTTTGCGCTTTTGATTATTGGGCTTGGATTTATTCTTTACTTCTTCACTAAATCAAAAAAGATTAAGAGCGTTGGTGAAGCTGTTTTGGGATTCGGAATTTTATTTTACGGAATGCATATAATGTCGACTGCTATGGTACCTCTTAGAACATTTCCTCTATTTATAGATATACTTTTACAACTAGAGAATCCCATACTCGGAATATTAGTCGGCACAATAATTACTGCATTAATTCAAAGCAGTGCGGCATCTCTCGGACTTGTGCTTATTTTAGGAATGCAGGGATTAATAACTCTTGAAGCTGCAATCCCATTAATTTTCGGGGCAAATATCGGAACCTCAGTAACTGCAATTTTGGCTAGTATCAATTCAAATAGAGATGCAAAACGAGTTGCTGTTGCCCATACTTTATTCAAGGTTGTTGCGGTTATAATATTTTTATGGTTCATCCCTTCTTTGGCGGAATTTGTTAGAATCATTTCTCCAACTATTGATTCGATGGACTTTATTTCTGATTCCGAGTTTGCTTATATACCGCGTCAAATTGCGAATGCACATACTGTTTTTAATTTGCTTTCCACACTTATCTATCTTCCGTTTTTAACACCGATTTCAAAATTGATTTTTAAACTTCTGCCCGATAAACCTGAAGAAGAAATATCTCCTTACGAAACAAAGTTTTTGGAAGATTCGCTTATCACAACACCGTCTCTTGCTTTGAATCTTGCCAAAGCCGAAGTGTTAAACTTTGCAAAGAAAGTTAAAACAATGACGGAGATGATAATTATTCCTTTCTTTGAAGATAAACCCGAAGTTCTTGGTGAAATAAAAGAACTTGAAAAAGAAATAGATTTTGTTCAATATAAAACTGCTAAGTATCTTACAAAAATAAGTCAGCAGGACCTTGATGAAAGCACTGCCGAAGAATCATTCCAAATTTTACAATGTTCGGCTGAGTTTGAGTTGATTGCCGATTTAATCTCATCAAGGTTACGAATGCTGGCAAAGAAAAGAATTAAATATAATCTAACCTTTTCCGAAGAAGGAAAAGCTGAGCTAACAAAATTTCACACACAAACCGTTAAGCAGGTCGCTCGTGCAATTGATGTCTTTAAAGAAACTAAGTTTGAGCGGGGTAAAAAACTTGAGCGTAAATATCAAAAATATAAAGCGGGTGAACTCGATCTTAAACGTGCACATTTTGAAAGACTAAGACAGGACATTCCCGAAGCAATTCAAACAAATGAAATGCACCTTGAATTAATAGACCTCTTCCTTAGAATTAATAGACACGCTGCTACAATCGGTAGAATAATGATGGGTGCCGTTGAACCAGAGAACGGAAACGAAACTGAATCGGACGAAGGTTAAGTATTACAAACAATTATTTTTCTCTATTCATAACAACTACTAATAAAATTTCTACCTAATTTGTGAATCCGCGGCATATGTTTTTTCAATAAAGCACTCTTCAAATATATTTTTTCGATTTTTGTTGACACGATATCTTCTTATCATTATTCTGAAATCAGAATAAAAATTCTGTTTAAGTAATTGCCACTTTGTGTGGCATTTTTTCACAAAACAAATAAGACATGAGTTCCCAATTATGGTATTAAGAAACAAAAACCTAATTGAATAAGAAAGATAACAAAGTTTTTTTGACGTAAAATTGGACATATTATTCTTTTTAAATAGTTGAGAGGAAACAATGAAAACCGCATCTAAATTATTAACTGTTTTTTTAATTATGGGAATATCGCTTGGCACATATTCATGCAGAGATAGTCAATCGGCAGAACCGCTGAAAGAAATACAAGCCGAATTAACCCACGCCCCTTTCGTACCAAAACCTATTCAGCGTAATTATCCCGCTAAAGTACGCGTTGATATGGAAGTTTTAGAACTTGTCGGACAACTTTCTGACGGGGTTGAATATACATTTTGGACATTCGGCGGGAAAGTACCTGGTGAGTTTATTCGAGTAAGAGAAGGTGACGAAATAGAATTCCATCTTCACAATCATCCCACAAGCAAATTACCGCATAACATAGATTTACATGCAGTAACCGGTCCCGGCGGTGGTGCGGAAGCCTCATTTACAACTCCCGGTCATAGTTCGGTTTTTTCGTTTAAAGCTCTTAATCCAGGTTTATATGTTTATCATTGTGCAACCGCTCCGGTTGGACTTCATATTGCAAACGGTATGTACGGATTAATTTTAGTAGAACCCAAAGAAGGGCTGCCTCCTGTTGATAGAGAATACTATGTAATGCAAAGTGAATTTTATACTGAAGGCGCTTACGGCGAAAAAGGTTTTCAGCCTTTCAGTTTGGAAAAAGCTTTACAGGAAAACCCGGATTATGTTGTGTTCAACGGTTCGGTGGGTGCGATGGTTGGAGATAAATCTTTACGAGCTAATGTAGGTGAAAGAGTAAGATTATTTGTCGGTAACGGCGGTCCAAATCTTGTTTCATCATTCCACGTTATCGGCGAAATCTTTGACGTTGTTTATCAAGAAGGTGGCACATCTGTAAAACAGAAAAATGTTCAAACTACATTAGTGCCCGCCGGCGGTTCTGCAATTGTTGAATTTGATGTTGACGTTCCCGGTGAATTTATTCTTGTAGATCATTCAATATTCAGAGCATTCAATAAAGGAGCAATAGGTAAACTTGCCGTTTCCGGTCCGGAAAACGAAACAATATTCTCACATAAAATTGAAGATAAACTTTATAGCGGTGCCGATTCAAAATTTGGCTCTATAGATCCGACAACCGGTAAATACCGCGAAAGTAAAGACGAAGTATACAAACCTCAATTTGCCGACCAAGCTCAAGAAAAAAATCTCACGGAATTATCAACTGAAACCAAATCAAACAATTCAAGTTCATCTTCTTCCGAGAATGATATTGCAAAATTAGGTAGACAAATTTATCAATCGAGCTGTTCCGCTTGCCATATGATTGATGGTTCAGGAATGGTAAACGTATTCCCCCCTGTTAAAAATTCCGATTGGATTGATAAAAACGGAAAAGCAGGAATGATATCGGTAGTCGCGAACGGTATGAACGGTCCGGTTACGGTGAACGGTGTAAAATATAACAATGTAATGCCTCCGCAAAATTTAAATGACAAAGAAATAGCCGCGGTTCTTACTTATGTATATAAAGAAATTAATAAGTCAAACGAAACAGTTACGGTTGAAGATGTTAAGAAACATAAAAACAACAAGCAGCTTTCGAGTAAATAAAAATGAAAAAACTATTTAACATATCGTTTTTAGTATTATTAATTGTATCGATTGTCTACGCAAAGAAACCTTCCGAACATATTTCAGATATGGTAAAAATTCCTGCCGGTACTTACACGCCATTATACGTTAACGATACAACAGATCAAAGTGTACAAGTTGATGAATTTTTAATAGACAAGTATCCTGTTACAAACCAAGAGTTTCTTGAATTCGTGAAAAAAAATCCGAAGTGGAGAAAATCTAATGTAAATAAATTATTTGCAGATGAAAGATATTTATCACATTGGTATGATGATTTAACTCTTGGCGAGAATGTTAATCCCGATGCCCCGGTTACAAACATAAGCTGGTTTGCAGCAAAAGCTTATGCCGAATCTCTTGGCAAAAGATTACCGACGGTTGCGGAATGGGAACTAGCAGCTCAAGCCGATGAATCAAATCCAAATGGTTATGCTAACCCTAAGTATGTAGAAAGAATTTTAGAATGGTATTCAAAACCATCGACAAAAAATCTGCCTGCTGTCGGAAGTGTTTTTAAAAACTATTACGGCGTTTACGATATGCATGGTTTAGTTTGGGAATGGACTGCTGATTTTTTCAATGCATTAGTTTCCGGCGAATCGAGAGCAGACGGCGGAATTAACAGAAATCTATTTTGCGGCACGGGATCCGTAGGCGCTACTGATTTTACTAATTATCCTGCTTTTATGCGCTTCGCTTTTAGAAGCAGTCTAAAAGCAAATTACACAACCGAAAGTCTCGGTTTTAGATGTGCAAAAGATATTAATTAAAAGAGGTTTACAATGAAAAAATTATCCGTAATTATAATAGCTATTCTAATATTGACTGTATCTGTCATTTATATTGTTGCAACCGAAACATCCGTTGATGCATCTTCGCGGGCTGAACTTCAAGATAAGAAAAGCGAAAAAGAATCTTGCTGTTCTTCCGATATGGAAGAAGTTTCAATGAGTGAATTATCCGAAAATTCTTTGTATCAATTGAACTCTGATTGGACAAATCAGTTTGGAAATAAAATTAATCTCACAGATTTAAGAGGGAGAAAACAAATCGTAACAATGATATTTGCAAACTGTACATATGTTTGCCCGATTCTTGTTAATGATATGAGAAGAATAGAAGATCGTTTATCTAAAGAAGAACTAAAAAATGTTCAGTTCACTTTATTCACAATCGATCCCGAAAGAGATACTCCCGAGAAACTAAAAGAGTTTGCGCAAAATCAAAATCTAAATTTAAGCAGATGGCAATTGCTAACTTCTTCAAAGAGTGATATTGCCGATTTAGCTGCATTGATGGGCTTTAGATATAAAAAAGAAAATGACGGAAGTTATTCTCATTCCAATATTATCAGCATTCTTAATGAAGAGGGCGAATTAATTCATCAACAGGCGGGATTAAGTCAAGAAATTGAAAAAACATTAAACGTAATTAGAAACCAAAACAAACAAGGAGTATAAAATGTTTGAAACAATAAGAGAAAATCCAAACCAAGTAATTGTTAGAGATATATTAAAAACAAACATTAAAACTGCACACGTTTTTGAGAAATACGGAATCGATTTTTGCTGTAAAGGAAACCGTCCGCTCAAAGAAGCATGTGACGAAAAAAATGTAAGTGTTGAGACAATCTTAAATGAACTAAAAGATCTGAGCAATTCATCTGAGAAAGAAGATCTTCGCTTCGATCAATGGGATTTGAAATTCTTGATTGATTATATAGTTAACAATCATCATTCATATGTACGAAATGCGATCCCGCAGCTAATGCCTCATTTGGAAAAAGTTGCATTTAAGCATGGTAATAAATATGCCGAATTACTTGAAATTAAATCACATTTTGAAAATGTTGCAGAAGAAATGTATTCACACATGGAAAAAGAAGAAAAAATACTTTTCCATATAATAAAATATTTAGTAGATTCTAAACACTTTAATGAAAAACCCAGGATGAGTGGTTTTAAGACGGTAAAAAATCCAATTGATTCAATGGAAGCAGAACACAGTAATGCAGGTGGAGCAATGGAGAAAATAAGAAAGTTGACAAATAATTATACACCACCGGCTGATGCTTGCAATACATTCCAATTAACTTATAAAGAATTGGAAGACTTCGAAAAAGATTTACATATTCATGTTCACCTGGAAAATAATATATTGTTTCCTAAAGCAATTGAGCTGGAGAAAGAATTGTTAAAATTATGAAAAGACACAAAAATCTAATCGGTCTATCGCACGATCATCATCACGGATTACGTCTTGCGCAGTTAATTAAAAAAGATGCACCCGTGTATAAAGATTTACCGAATGATGTTGAAGGTAAAATCAGTTATACAATTAAAGCGTGGAAAGAAGAATTAAACTATCATTTTAAAAATGAAGAAGAAATTCTTTTTCCCGCTGTTGAAAATCGTGATGAGAAGATTGACGAATTAATTGATGAACTATTGGTTGAACATGAAGAGATCGAGTACAAAATCAGTCAACTAAAAACTTCGAGTGAAAAAGAAGAGATACTAAATGATCTCGGTTACATCCTCGAACAGCACATAAGAAAAGAAGAACGTGAATTGTTTGATAGAATTCAAGAAGTATTCGGCGAAGATGAATTGGATAACTTGATTGATAAAATTGAACCGGTTAAGTAGAGAATGGGAGAGGGGGAGAACGGGGGAGGTAAAAGTATTGCACCTATATGAGTCAAAAGAACGGCGTAGCCGTTACAGTATAGTAGTAATAAACAACCATTATTATCACATTAAACACCGTAGGTGTTTCATAATATTTTAGCTAAGAAAGTTGACTATCATGTTAAATAAAGAATTCTACGACAGCTTTGCAGAAGATTACAACTCAATGATTCCGCTTGAAAAACAGGTCGAATCAAAAACAAAATTTTTCAAACGCTTCATCTATGACGACACAAAATCCGCAGCAGATTTAGGCGCCGGAAGCGGTGCAGATTCAATTGCGCTTGCAAAACTTGACTTATATGTTACTGCATTTGAACCGTCATCCGAAATGGTTACACAAGCAAAACAAAATTTTATAAACCAAAATGTGAAAGTCGAAATTCATAAAAAAAGAATTATGGAAATAGATAATTCCTTTCACAACTCATTTGATTTAGTTGTATCGCTCGGCAACACATTTGCAAATATTAATAAAGAAGAAATTGAAGGTTCCGTTGTTAAGGTTCTTGATTTATTGAAAGAAAACGGTAAAGCGATAATACAAATTTTGAATTATGATAAGGTATTAAAAGAAAAAGAAAGGATAGTCAATATAACCGAATCAGACAAAAAGCAGTTCATCAGGTTTTATGATTTCTGCGATGAAAAAGTTCATTTCAATTTACTTTCGTTCTATAAAAATGATTTATCAAACCGCAAGCTAATTACAACGGAAATATTTCCTTATACAAAAACCTATATGGAAGGATTATTTCAAAAAAGCGAAAATGTGAAGATTGAGTTTTATGGTGATATGAAGATGAGTGAATTCGATTCCTTTACTTCAAACAACTTAATTATAGTTGTTAGAAAGTAAGTCTACAAACTAACCAGCTTATGCAGTGTCTTTTCTTTAAGTTGTTCGAGGGTTTCTGAGTAAAGTGTTTTTGCTAGCAGTGATTAAAAGTAAAAGTAATTTCTAATGAACACCGGCATCAGTCAGTGCATTTTCGAGTTCGGATTTTACGGATAATTTTTCAGCCCAATTTAGTAGATAATTCATATCAAGAGTATTTTTCTGAATTTTTAAAACCCCCACTATATCATTCCATTGCTTTTCAGATGTACCACCCCTCGCTATGTACCAGATAAGTTTTGTTAGAATAACATCTTCAGGGGCACAAATAAATACTTCTATAACATCATCTTTATCAACAAGTTTTTTCCGTGAGATTCTTTCAAATATACTTTGCTGATATTCGGTGGTTTTACTTATAAAGAAATCTATTTTATATGATGTGTCATGGTGAATCACATTGAAAGTAGATTTATGTTTTATAGCATCTATGATCATCTCACTATCCACATAATAATTTTCATCTAAAAGCTGCACAATTCTCTCTACATGCATCAAACTTATACTGGTAATTATATCAACATCCATCGTTGCCCTTGCAATTCCAAGAGACGAACTTGCTATTGAGCCGCCTATATAATATGGGATGTTCAATTCTTCCAGTAAATTAATTACCGGGCGCATTGCAGCAATCACATCACTTTTGCTCATTTTTTACCGTCCAGGATCTACGTACGCGTTCGGCTAATTCTTCACCATAATGAACAGAAATAAACAATAATTTTTGCTCTAATTCATTTAGATTAGGATTCGCTTCAGCAATTGCTTTTCGGGATTGTCTCATTACAAAATCTGAGAGGTGAACTGCTTTAAAAAATCTTTCGGAAGAACTCATTGCCCTGAATTTCTTAATTAGTTCTTCCTCTATTTTACTATTCGTGTCAACTGATTGAGGTTTCATAATGAATAAATATAATTAAAGGAAAAACAAAATGATATTGTTACAAACTAACCAGTTTATGCAGAGTTTTTTCTTTTAGTTGTTCGAGTGTTTCTGTGGAGAGCATTTTGTAGGCATCGTCTCTTAGTTTGCCCCATTTTTCGTGAACCGGGCAGGGTTTCTCGTTTGAGCATCCTGGGAAACCGAGAACGCAGTTGTTGAAGATTTCGAGTCCGTCTATTACTTCGACTATGTCAATCAATTTTATGCTGCTCGGACTCTTAGCAAGATAGAACCCGCCGTTCTTACCTTTCTTTGAACCGATTATTCCACTTTCGGTAAGAATCTGCATTACCTTCGAGATATACTCCTTGGGTACTTTTAATTCTTGTGAAACTTCAGTAGCCGTAAATATTCTTTTTTCTTTTTTTATTGATAAAAAGAGTACGGCTTGCAGCCCTAATTCGCATGTTTTTGAAAATATTACAGTCATAAATCGGAATTTTTATTCTGATAATATATTGCTTAACGAAATAGAATTCAAGTAAAAAGTTAGATTGAACTGTTAATATTTTTTAAGTGAGGGTCGCTTTTCCTTTCGCCACTTATCATATTCTTCCAGACGAGAGAGCCTCTTTTCGACAATCTTATATTCATGTATATCGAAGAATTTTTTTAAGGCGGGGTCGTGTTCTTCTAAATTTTTGAAAGCCAAAACCGCATCTATCAATTCACCTGTTTTGCGGTTCTTAAATTTGTAGTAAACAAAAGCATCTTCCGGCATACTTTCCTCAAAAAAATGCGACATCAAAATTAACGGAGCAAAGTAGAATTAGCAAAGGAAATTTTATTTTTATTTTTTGATGTGCTGCAAAATTTTGTATTCTTTATATATCAAAACATTTCTCTTTCTTTTTGAAAGAATTTTAATTAAATATCGCTCCGTTTTTAACGGCAAAATGATACCTATTAAAATAATGACCCAGCCGGATGACGTAACTTGCGGTCCAACGAGTTTGCATGCGGTTTATAATTACTTCGGTGATAAAATATCACTTCCCAAAGTCATCTCTGAAATTTCTTACCTTGAAGAAGGCGGCACGCTTGCAGTAATGCTTGCCATACATGCTCTTAAAAGAAATTATAAAGCAAAGATCTACACCTACAACCTTTCCGTCTTTGATCCGGTTTGGTTTAAGGAAAAAGTTGATATCAAAGCCAAGTTAGTTGAACAAAAGAAACATAAAAAAAGCAAAAAGCTACATCACGCAACAGATGCATATGTTGAGTATTTATCACTCGGCGGCGAGATTGAATTTGTAAATTTAACTCCCTCGCTCCTTAAAAAGATATTTGATAAAAAACTGCCGATTCTTACCGGTTTAAGTGCAACATATTTATATAACTGTTCGCGGGAAGCATGGATAAACAATAAAAGTATTTACGATGACGTTAGAGGTTTTCCGACCGGTCATTTTGTTGTTCTTTCCGGTTATGACGAAGAAACCCGGAATGTTGTTGTTGCCGATCCTTACCTCGAAAACCCCGTTTCACATGATAATTATTATTCTGTAAAAGTAAGCCGGCTTATTAATTCAATTATGCTGGGCATATTAACATTTGACGCTAACTTATTGGTAATTCAACCTAAGGACAAATAAGCTATGAGAAGTTTTGTTGTTGTAAATAATCCGAAAGACTGGAATTTTAAAATAGATAATGTAGAAGTAGTTTCAGCTAAGACTTATTTAACGGAAGGCAGTTTTGCCGAAATAAAAAGCGCTCGTATTTTCAACTTGTGCCGATCATACCGATATCAAGCAACAGGTTATTATGTTTCTTTATTAGCCGAAGCACGCGGTCATAGAGCTTTTCCTAATGTTTCTACAATTCAGGATATTAAATCACAAACAATCGTCAGAATAATTTCCGATGATCTTGATGATCTTATTCAAAAAAGTTTAAGCAAAATAAAATCCGAAGAATTTGTTTTAAGCATTTATTTCGGACAAAATATGGCGCAGCAATATGAAAAGCTTTCGGCTCAATTATATAATTTATTTCAAGCTCCTTTAATTCGCGCAACTTTTTATTATAACAAAAAATGGATGCTGCAAAGTATATCACCCATTCCCGTAAACGAAGTTCCTGAAAAGCATCGTCCTTTTTTGGAAAGATGTGCTGAAACATATTTTTCCAAGAAAAGAATTTACTCCGCGAAAATAAGTCGCGCAAAATATGATATGGCAATTCTTATAAATCCAGGTGAAGAAGAACCGCCATCGGACAAAAAAGCAATAAAGAGTTTTATTGATGCCGGGGAGGAGGTGGGTATTAGATGTGAGTTAATAACAAAAGAAGATTTCAGCCGAATACCTGAATTTGATGCATTGTTTATAAGAGAAACAACCGCGGTAAATCATCATACATATCGTTTTTCGCGCAGGGCTTTTGCAGAAGGACTTGTTGTTATTGATGATCCGCATTCAATTATTCAATGTACCAACAAAGTTTATCTCGCCGAAGCATTGATAAAAGCAAAAGTTCCGGCACCAAAAACAATTATTGTTCATAAAGATAACAGAGAAATATTGGAAAACGCTTTAGGCTTCCCGATTGTTTTAAAACAGCCTGATAGTTCCTTTTCACAAGGTGTGATAAAAGTTGATAACAAAGAGCAGCTTAAAGCGGAAGCAAATCGACTTCTTGAAATTTCCGATTTAATTATTGCACAAGAATTTACTTATTCCGACTTCGATTGGAGAATAGGAATACTTGACAAACAACCTTTATTTGCCTGCAAATATTTTATGGCGAAAGACCATTGGCAAATCTACAATTGGAGTAAGAAAAACAATGATCAGTACGGCAAATTCAAAACTATACCAATCTATGAAGTGCCGGATAAAGTAATTAAAACTGCTTTGAAGGCGGCAAATCAAATTGGTGACGGGCTTTACGGTGTTGACTTAAAACAAATTGGCAATGATGTTATTGTAATAGAAGTGAATGACAATCCGAGCATTGAACACGGTGTTGAAGATGCGATTATGAAAGAGCATCTTTACCTAACAATAATGAAATCATTTAAGGACAGACTTGAAACAATCCGCCAGGTAAAGGAATTCCATTTATGAATAAACGTCTTGGGCTTTTTGAAGGGTTTGGTGTTGAACTTGAATATATGGTTGTTGATAAAGATTCACTAAAAGTAAAACCTATTGTTGATGAAGTGATTAAAGAAGTTGCCGGTGAATATGTCTCCGATTATGAAGATGAGGAAATCGCGTGGTCTAATGAAATTGTCTTACACGTAATTGAATTGAAAACGAACGGACCGAGTAATTCATTGGTTGATCTTGATAAAAAATTCCATCAGCATGTAAAAAAAATTAATAAAATATTGGAGAAATATAATTCGGAACTACTTCCTTCAGGTGCACATCCTTTTTACGATCCGAATACAGAAACTAAATTATGGACTCATGAAAACAATCCGGTTTATGAATCATATAACCGAATATTTGACTGCAGGGGACATGGCTGGTCTAACTTACAAAGTACTCATATTAATTTACCATTTGCCAACGATGACGAGTTCGGGAAACTTCACGCCGCAATAAGATTACTCATTCCGATTATTCCGGCTATTGCAGCAAGCACACCAATATTAGACGGTGCCTATACCGGTTATCTTGATTCACGACTTGAAGTTTACAGAAAGAATCAAATTAAAATTCCATCAATTACCGGGAAGGTTATCCCCGAACAAGTTTTCACTAAAAATGATTATGAAAATATTATTCTGCATCGGATATATAAAGACATAGCTCCTTTTGATAATGAGAACATTTTAAAATATGAATGGCTAAATTCTCGCGGCGCAATTGCGAGATTTGATAGAAATACTATTGAAATTCGAGTTGTAGATATTCAAGAAAATACAAAAGCAGATTTAGCGTTGGTGGGATTATTTTCGCTATTATTAAAAGAACTGATTGAAGAAAAATATATTTCTTTTGAAATACAAAAAGACTTTCACGAAAATGAATTGAGTGAAATATTTTTATCGACGATCAAAGATGCAGAGAATACAATTATTGATAGTAAAAAATATCTCAAGGTATTCGGTGCAAGAAATAAGTGCACTGCCAATGAATTATGGCAGCATATATTCGAAAACATCGTATTTGATTCAAGTATTATTAGTGATGAAGAACTTGAACCGATAAAAACAATTTTACATAATGGAACTCTCGCAACACGTATAAAAAAATCTTTAGGCAATGACCTATCACATAATAACATCGTTGAGGTTTATAAACAATTGAGCTATTCGCTAATATCAAACGAAATGTTTGAGCCGTGAAAAAATTATTTTTTTCTTGCGAACACGGCGGTAATCAAATACCCCCGGAATTTAAAAAGTTATTCACTCCATACAAAACTTTACTTAATAGTCATCGCGGTTATGACATTGGAATTTTAGATGTCTTCAAAAAGTTTACAAATGAATTTGATGCAGAGAAATTTTTTTCCGAAAAATCCCGTTTATTAATTGAACTGAACAGATCGCCTCATCACAAAAATCTGTTTTCAGAAATAACTAAATCACTTAACAAAGAAACTAAGAAATACATTGTTGATAAGTATTACAAACCTTATAGAACCGAAGTAGAATCCAGAATTGAAAAGTTTATTAAGAAGAAAATTAATGTGGTTCATATTTCTTTTCATTCATTCACACCGGAATTAGATGGAAAGGTTAGAAATACAGATATCGGGTTACTATATGATCCGAAATCAGAACAAGAAAAAGAATTTTGCAGGAGATGGAAAGAAGAGATTGTAACGTTGAATAGAAAATTAAAAGTACGATTTAATTATCCATACTTAGGTATTGCGGATGGGTTCACATCTTTTCTGCGGAAAAAATTCGGTTATAAATTTTACAGTGGAATAGAATTGGAAATAAATCAAAAGCTATTGAAGAATAAATCTGCCATGAATCAAACAACCCGTTTATTGATTGACTCATTTATGAAGGTGGAAATTTGATTACCAAAATTTTTTAAAGTCTATTTTGCCTCCACGTTATAAACAGTTCGCGTAGGATAAGCAAACTGAATACCACGTTGTTCAAACTCTTTATATATTTTCAGATTAATATCCTGCTGTATATCCATATACTTCACATATTCGTTTGTTTCAACAAAGAATACTGTTTCAAAATCCAGACTGAAGTCACCATATCTAAAAAAGTGTGATCTGTCAAAAGTCGCGTTCGGATATTCATCAATAATTCCTTTTACAATATTTGGTATTTCTTCCAACTGTTCGGGTTTTGTTTGATAAACAACCCCAAAAGTAAACACAACTCTTCTTCTGAACATTTGTTTAAAGTTATGTACGCGCGAGTTAGTCAAATTTGAATTCGACAAAATTAAAAGTTCGCCGCTGAGTGAACGTATTTTTGTTGATTTAATTCCTATTCGTTCAATGGTACCGGCTTTATCATCAACTCTTATAAAATCACCAAGTTCAAAAGGTTTGTCAAAGTAAATAACAAAATAACTAAAAAGATCCCCCAGTATTGCTTGAGCTGCCAGCGCTATTGCAATACCACCTATACCTAATCCCGCAATAACCGTCGATATTTGAAAACCGAGATTATCAAGGATAAATAGAATACCGATGATATAAAAAGTGAAACTTACGAAAGCAACTAAAGGACGGAATTTTCTTACTGTATCTTCTTTCCCGGTTTCTTGTGCATATTTATTAATAACAAATTCAATTACTGAGCGAGCGAACTTAATTACTATCCAAACGGTTATTACAAGATATATTACCTTTAACACTTTACCTGCACTTGCGGGAACTTCAATAAATCCGAACGCAAAATATAATGCTAACAAATAGAATAATGGAATGATAAACCGCGATGTAATTTTAACTAAAAATTTTGTTCCCAGAACACCTTCGGTTCCCGTACTTTCAATTCTCTTAATCACGAATTTTTTGATAAACCGAATGATGGTTACTGAGACAATAAGAATACCAATCGCAATTAAGTAATCCGAAACTGAGTTGCCCCAAAGATTATAGTTCAATACATCTTTCATTTATACCCACTTCTTTCGTTTAAAATAAAATAGGAGCGACACTCCGACCGCAAACATTATTCCCAATACAATAAAGTAAGCGTATTGGAAATGCAACTCCGGCATATTATCGAAATTCATTCCATAAACACCTGCTATAAAAGTTAAGGGGATAAATATTGTTGCAATCAGTGTAAGCATTTTCATTACTTCATTCATTCTGTTGCTTACACTGCTGAGATAAATATCAATTAATATAGTTATAGATTCTCTTAGTGTGTCTAAAGATTCATTTACCTGGACAATATGATCGAGAGAATCGCGGAAATATATTAGGTGATTAATTGTAATTAGATTTGATTCCCGCCTTATAATGCTTGACAATGCCTCTCTCATAGGGCGAATAGCGTGTTTAATTTTATATGCATCTTTTTTAAGTGACTGAATTCTTTTTAAGTCGTCCTGAGTTGGATTTTCAAGAAGCATTTCCTGTTCTTCTTCGATTCTCTCATTCAATTCTTCGAGAACGAGAAAATACCTGTCTATTTCATAATCGACTAGAACGTAAAACAAATAATCTGCTTTTGATTTACGAAAAACATTTTTACCTGTTTCTATTCTCTGGTGAATTGACGAATAATCTTCTTTAGTATCATCACGGAATGTAAACACAAACTTGGATGTGAAAAGAAATGAGATTTGGTCATAATTAATATCCTGTTTCTCTTCCCAGGATATTTTTTTCATCACAAGAAATATCTCATCATCGAAGTATTCAACTTTCGGCTGCTGGTTTGAATTAACCGCATCTTCAAGAATTAGCGGGTGGATTTTAAATATCTCTCCCAACTTTACAAGAAATTCAACATCACTTAATCCGTTTATATCAATCCATCTAACTTTTTCGTCTTCAGTAATCGACAACTTTTGCAAGTCTTCAACGGATTCAATCTTTTTAACGGCAAACTCGGTATCGTTGTACTCGGTTAAAGTAATAACTGTCTTTTCAATTATACTTTCACCAACATAAATCAACGTACCCGGGGGTTTACCAATTTTACTTTTTAACTGCTGTTTCTTTTTGCTGGAGATTTTATTTTTTGTTTTTTTCATTTTCTGCTTCATAGTTACTATTTAAAAATATTTTATCACAATATCAATCAGCTTGTTTTTTATTTTATTGTACGGAGGATACAAAAACATCAATGCGGAATATTTTCGTTGTTTCATTATACTCTTCTCGTTAGAGAAAGTTTTAAATCCATAAAAACCATGAGCTTTACCAATACCTGATTGATTAATACCACCGAAGGGCAAATTGAAATTGACAAAATGTACAACCGCATCGTTAACCGCAGCGCCGCCCGCCGGAATTGATTTCAACATTTTATTAATAAATTTTTTCTTTTTACTGAAAATGTAGAATGCAAGCGGATTCGGATTCTTTTCAATTATAGTTAAAATCTCATCTTCATTCTTATAAGTTATAATCGGAAGTACCGGACCAAAGATTTCAATCTTCATAATTTCGGAATCCATTGATACGTTATCAATTAATGTCGGCGAAATCAAATTGTCATTGTCGTCAATTTCACCGCCGTAGATAATTTTTCCATTTTTATTGACGGCATCTTCAATAAGTGATTTGATATTATAAAATTGTGTATCGTTAATTATTCTGCAGTAATTATTTTCTTTTCTAAGTTCATCTTTCACACCGTAATGATATTCAACAGATTTAATTATTTCGGAAATTAGTTTTTCTTTTATCTCTTCGTGGACAAGTAGATAATCCGGGGCAATACATGTTTGACCGGCATTCATAAATTTAGCCCAGGCAATTCTTTTAGCAGAAGTTTTTATATCGGCATCGTTACTTACAATTGCAGGTGATTTACCACCGAGTTCTAATGTTACCTTAGCTAAATTTTTTGAAGCTGCTTCCATAACAAGTTTTCCAACCACTGTACTTCCAGTAAAAAAGATATGATTAAAAGGAAGACTTGTTAATTCTTTTGCAACTTCAGCTCCGCCAAGAAAAACCTTAACTTCTTCTTCGGGAAATAATTTGTCAATAATGCTTTGTAACAGCTCAGAAGTGTTAGGGCTTCTTTCTGATGGTTTTAAAATAACGGTATTGCCTGCGGCTATTGCCGAAATAAGAGGACCCATTGCCAATAAAAACGGAAAATTCCATGGTGAAATTATCAACGACTGCCCGATTGATTCATACATTACCTTATTAATCGAACCAAAGAATGATAACGGTGTGGGTACGCGGTGGGGCTGCATCCATTTGTTAAGATTTCTTATCGTATGCCTTATTTCACTAACTACAGGAAATATTTCCGTTAGTTTAGTTTCTTCTTTTGATTTTCTGAAATCCTTATAAACCGCATTGCAAATTTCATCCTGCATAGACATAATCTCAGAAAGTATAATCTTTAGTTTTAACTTTCTTTGTGAAGCTGTAGTTTTTGATAAATTAATTCGATTAGCTTTCTGGAGTTGAAATACTCTGTGAATTTCTTGATTAATCGTTTTTTCTACCGGCATGGTTCCCTTTGGGTTGTTTATAATTTCGTTTCAAATCTATGGTCAACGTCAAAGACGTTTATAATCAATCTATCAATACATCTAAAATCCTGTACAGATTAACAGCCCAAATCTTTGCAAAAGGAATTCACTAAAAAATAAATATACTACTTTTTTAAGTCCATAAACGAAAACCGCAGATTGTCATTATCGAGATCTTTAATAATTTTTTCCAACTGTGCAAGCTGCTGCTGAGTCGGAACCATGTGTTTATACATGTATAATAAATACTCGGCAGCTTCTTTCTGAAAATAATTTCTATTTTTTGCAACATTTGTTAAGAACTTATCTGCCCTATCGGCATCGCTTAAATTAAAGAAATATACACCCGTATAAAATTCATACATAGCGCGCAAATAACCATTTCCGGGTATGGTTCCGATTGAAGAAAGATTAGTATTAATATTTTCATCCATTCTTCCGATAGAAGATGCATAACTGAAAATTTCTTTTGCTGCCGTTAAATTGTTTTTCAACTCATCATAAATTTTTCTTTGTTGTTCGTTTAATTCTTTCTCATACTCTAAAGAAGGTTTATCTACTAACAACAAAGCCGCCGCACGAAGATACTTGGAATTTTCAAAAGCGGAACGCCACTTGAAATCTTTCGTTTCTATTAAGTGATTAAGAAGTTCTACTGCTTTTTCGTAATCACCGTTTTTAAAATAAAAATTAGCTTTAGTATATCCCCAAACATGATTATTTGGATCGTTGATAATGGATTCTTCCGCATCTTTCAACCTGTTAAGCTGTAATTGAAGACGTACATACCAATCATAAAAACTTGCGTTGTTTTTATATTTTTTTATCAACAAATTAAAATAGTTTACTGCCTCGAAGTGATTAGATTCTTGAGCCGTGTAAGTTTCGCCCAAACTAATTTCTGCCATTGGTCTTGTAAGTTCACCTTTTAAGTGAGCAAGTTTCAGATATTCTAGCCCGGTCTCTCTATCCCCCGATAATCCTAAAACCGATAGAATAAATCTCGTCAACCCGCTGAGACGATCTGTATAATATTCAAACATTCCCAGTAAAAGATATGCGTCATATAACTCGGGATCAGTTTTAACAAGTTCTTCAATTAATGTCTTTCCTTTTTTTGCGTTTTGAAATGCAGCAAAAAATGATCTTGATGCCGTATGCATTCTTCCCAGGTAACCGTAGATATTTGCAAGATAGAATTGATTTTCGGTAGTCATTTCAACACGCTCTAGTTTTTTTACTACTGACTCTGCATACTTAATCAACTCTTCGTTTTTCTGATTTCGGTATTCATATCTTTTCTCAAAATTAAACTGATCGGCATCGGCAAGGTTTTTTAACGAAAGAGCAAATATTTTTAAAAAATAATATTTCGGTTTTTGAGGGTCTTCGTTTATTTTTTGTTCAATCATTTCAAGTGATTTGTCGAACTGGTGATCGAATGTCCAATAAACAATTTGATGATCATACCCGTTAATTTTCAATGAAGTGTTTGCGGATATAGATAATATAATTACCGTCAACAGCAGAATCAGTCTTTTCATATAAGTTTTTCTTGAAATAAATTTTTTGAAGATAGCAAAATCAAAGTTGATCTTCCATTAATGAGCGTTATTAAATGATGAAGAAATTTATCTGAAAATATAATCCTGTCTCTTATACACATCTCCGAGCCCACG
>OMKS01000647.1_pt1 | contig 32187 bp, 30 predicted proteins | sample 1674721 | NCBI WGS metagenome assembly OMKS01 (sample SAMN06264996, study PRJEB25208) | sediment metagenome | isolation source: hot spring sediment | place: USA: California | collected 2014-09-02 | reverse complement strand
GAATATAACGCCATGAAGAACGGCATGACCTTTAAAGACAATAGCGGGCTTACCCTTATTGAGCTGATGATTGTGCTGGTGCTTTCCCTGCTTTTGATGGCAGCGGTGTATCTTGCCTATCAGATTCAGCATAGAATGAGCAACGAACAGCATCAGATCATGGGTATGCAGCAGGATCTGCGTGCAGTGATTGATATAATGGAAAAGGATATACGTAATGCCGGATGTGATCCTCTGGATAAGAAAATATTCGGGATAGGTGCTCTGAATGCTTCATCCTTAACCATCTCTTTTGATCTCAATTCAAATGGTGTCCTTGATGCAGCATCAGAACAGGTCTTATACACCCTGGCAGGGAACTCGCTTCAGAGAAACGGACAGGAACTGGTTAATAATATAACCTTTCTTGGATTCACCTACCTGGACAATGACAATCTTCCCACGCCCGATATTTCAGATGTGAGGTCCATTGTTGTTCAGATTGGTATACAGAGCACGAATCAGGACTTTAACAGAAGCCTGACCAGGCGAATCAAACTCAGAAATATGGGGATCAGAGAATGAATTTTAAAAAAGGCATTCATTCAAGGCTGCAAGGCAGCCATAATCGCGGATTCACACTTATCGAGCTGGTTGTAGCCATCCTTATCTTTTCCGTCGGGATTATGGGCATTGCCAAAATGCAATCCATGGCCATAAAGGGAAATGCATTAAGCATGCAATTGACCGAGGCCACTACTGTTACCCAGAACACCATAGAGCGTCTCATGAATCTCCCTCAGAACAGCAACTCTCTGGGTGGAAGTGCTCCCCTGAGTGGCACAGTTACATTGTCCTCTCCTGCTGTTATCTCCGGACACACGTCATATTCCCCATCATGGACTGTCAGCGAGGTTGGAACAACAGGTGTGCGGCAGGTGGATCTGCAGGTGACATGGATCGAAAAGGCTCTCACACACAGCGTCTCGATAGCATTTGTAAAAGGGCCATAATAAGCATGGAAAGAGGCAAGATTATGCGTATGACGCAACTGGTTGAAAACAAGAATGGCGCTGTTATGGTGATGGTCCTTCTGGTTCTTGTTGCAGCGATCATTCTCGGGGTATCTGTCATGAGGTCGACAACGATTGACGCGAAGATTGCAGGGAATGAGCGGATATACCAGCAGGATTTCTATGCATCCGAAGCAGCCGGTGAATTCACCATCCTGCAGTTTGACAACATCGTAAGCTCCAGGGAGATGATCCTGGACGACCCTGAGGATGTTTCTGGCCTGGTAAACGACATCAATACAATACAGGATGTCGATGCAGCTGTGTTGACATTCAAGAGAACCGGCACTCTGCCGGTAGGTTCTGGTACAAGTGCCGCGAATATGGCTGCATACTACTATGTTATAAGCACTACCATCAACGGCAAGACCATCCATAAGGGTGTCTGGAAGGCTTTTCCCACATCCGAATGATTGCTGGATATGTCCACTGTTTTTTCAAAGGAGATATATTATGAAAAATACAAAAAAGATGATCCTGACGATAGGTGTTGCATTGAGCATCCTTCTTTTAGTGATCGGCATTGCCTGCGCCGATGACACAGAGATCTTCAGTGAGGGTGTAATCAATGTCCCGCCCAATGTCCTTATCATCTTCGACACTTCAGGTTCCATGGCCTGGCAGATAGAATCTCAGAGTTCAACAGTATACGACCCGGGTCTTACTTATTCTGGAACGTATACTGCCAACGCTGTTTACTACTATGATGAAGGAATATGGAGAGCTTTGCGTAAGTATCAGTATGTATGCCGGGGGTGGCGGTGCCGCTGGAATGATGTGGGACAGGCCATGTTGACAGACATTGCATGTTCCGGTGCTGCAACTACATTGGGGGATCAGGGAGAATGGATAGGGCCAATACAATTCGGCAATCCCTATACCTATGACTGCCCGGCCGGCGATCCAGGAGAGGTCAGAAGACTGCGGACAGGCAATTATATCAATTTTGTGAACTCTTCCGGTGCATACCTTCAGCGCAAGGCAGATATCGCCAAAGATGCAGTCAAGAATCTGCTCGATATTGTCCAGGAAGGATCAGTCCGTTTCGGACTGATGAGGTTCAGGGGCCAGGGTACATTTTCTAATCTTCCTTTGGCTCAACAGCATCGCGGCGGATATCTCATTGCGCCTATCGGTTCCACCCATCAGGAGATAAGGGACGCTGTGGACGATATGGAGATGTGGTATCATGGTTATCCAGAGCCGCATTACAGGCAGAACCCGTATAACGCATCTGGCCCTGGCACAAGTGGCGGAACGCCTCTGGCCGAGTCCCTTGCAGAGGCGGGTCTGTATTTTGCCGGCGGCTACAGCTGGGCCAATGAGCCCGGGCAGGAAGGCTATCCGGTAGGCGGTATGTATACCTCTCCCATCCAGTGGAGATGTCAGAAGAATTACGTGATTGTAGTTACCGACGGTGAGCCTTCGGTGGATGACGGTACGGGCAACCCCACGTACAGGGGTGGATCCAATGTCAATATCTATACCTACCCGGACTATATCGACGGAAAAAGTATTGATTGTTCCGGTAACACATGTCTACCGAACGTGGCCAGATTTCTGTATGAAACAGACATAAGAAACACCGAAGATCTTGACAATCCCAACGGCGCTTCCTTCAATGCAGAGGACTTCCCCATTCAGCGCATCATGACTTATGCCATCGGGTTCGGTTCTGAATGTGACGAGGATTTCCTCAGGTTGACCACCGACAATGAACATGGCCGCGGGCAGACATTCATGGCTGACGAAGGCAGTGCGCTGGCAGAGGCATTGTCCGGCATCATCACAGAGATACTGCAGAACAATGCATCCTTTGTTGCCCCGGTTGTTCCTGTGAGCAAGATTAACAGGGTGTATGCGGGCAATAGCCTCTATCTCGGCCTGTTCAGGACCGAAGAGCGTGGAGAGTGGAAGGGAAATGTCAAGAAGTTCGGTATCAACGATGACGGCGAGATACTCGACAGAAACGGAGATGAAGCAGACTTTGATTTAGAGATTAACAAGCCATCATCATGCTGGGCCTACAGTGTGAACGACGGTCTCGACGTGAACAAGGGAGGTGCGGGTGAACAGCTGCTGCATCAGGCCTCCCGGAATTTCTATACCTATCAGAGGAACAACATTGTTTCGAACCTGAACCACTCCTCCAATACCTTCGACAAGAGCAACCTGGCGCTGACAGCAGACACCCTCGGCCTCGATTCGGCTGCAACGCAGGCTGATATCGATGATCTGATCGATTTCATCCGGGCAGAAGGAGTCTACACCCCGGTCACAGGATCTCAGAGACGTACATGGGTGCTCGGCGATATCCTCCATTCACGTCCTGTGGTGCTTGAAGACGGCAGCAAAAAGGTTATCTTTGTGGGCGCAAATGACGGTTTTCTCCATTGCTTCGTGGATGACGAGAGCTCGGATTATGAAGACCTGAGCGATGATACTGTTTCCGAACAGTGGTGCTTTGTCCCCTGGGATCTTGTACCCGACCTGCATAAAATCAGAGATACCGCCGATCACGAGTATTTCGTGGACGGCACCCCTGTACTTTTCAGGTCCGGATCTGACCAGCTCCTTACCTTCGGTCTCAGGAGGGGCGGAAACAAGTACTATACCCTGAAGGTTGGGGAAGTCACCTATAATTCGACAACAAAGAAGTATACCTATGTCACCGGTGGATACGAGACCCCCCAATGGAAATGGCAGGTCCCGGAAGATATTCTTGCGACCCCGCTGCTTGGCGAGTCCTGGAGCAGACCTGTTGTCCGCAGGATAAAGACCGGTTCAGGAGAAAACGACCATGCAATGGCGATAATTCTAGCAGGTGGATACGACTCTGCAAACCAGGATCTGGACACCCCTGCAGCCGAGGATACCCGTGGTATGGCCATCTATGCCGTGAATGGAAGTAACGGCACCCTGCTGTCAAATCTGAAGTTTACCAAGGACTCCTCAAACCTCAGCTCGATGACCCACAGCATAGTGGATCTCGTGGTGTTCGACAGAAACGACGACGGTTTTACAGACAGGATCTATGCCGGCGATATGGGCGGCCAGGTATTTGGCTACAAGGCTGATTCCGCAAACGGCAACTGGTCGGGTAGAAAGCTCTTCAATGCAGGCGACGGTTCGAGCGCTACCTCGAAGCTGAAGTTTTTCTATGCCCCTGATGTTATCCTGCAGGGCTACAACTATCAGGATGGTGGAAGCGAGGTTTATGTAATCAATGACCACGTGTACCTCGGTTCCGGCGACAGGGAACACCCGAACGACAAGACACAGGACGACCGTTTCTATGCGATAAAGAACATGGACGATACGACAATACTGACCGAAACCAATGAAAACTTCATAGATGTAACCTTTTATTCCAATGGTTATAACGATCCTCACGGTCCCAATTTCCTGAAGAGCCACGAATGCAAGGGATGGTACATACGGCTCGGATATGAACTGGGTTCAAAGGTCAGGGAAGGTGAAAAGGTGGTTTCTTCGCCAATAATATTCAACGGCATAGTCTTTTTCAACACCTTTACCCCGACACAAGACGACTCTTCGGATGATCTCTGCACAATGTCCGGAGGCGTAGGAACCGGGTTGCTCTATGCTGTGGACTACCTGACTGGAGAGGCCATTGAGGCGTTCAACTTCAATAAGAGCAATGACACTGTGGATGCCGACGGCAATGTCGAGGTGGTCCTTGACGAGACTGACAGGCATATAAATATCAGTTCTGGAATACTTGCCCCTCCGGAGATAATAATCACTCCCAAAGGGCCCGTACTTCTTGTAGGTCCAGATGAGAAGTTCCCCATACCGGATGATAGAAATGTTAACAGGTATTTCTGGCTCAGTGAATAGAGTATATGGAGGGTATAGTATGATACGATCATTCAGCATGCCGCTGTTCGGCGTCTTGGTGTTCACGATGATGGGTGCACTAATGCCACAGGCCGTTTATGCACAGCCCCAGATGGAAAGATTCAAGGGAGAAGTAACCTCGGTAAGCCAAAGTCATCTCATTGTGTCAGGGACAAAGGTGATGCTCTTAGATATATTGAATGAGGAAAGGGACGAGTATTCAACCGATATCCGAGATATTATGGGGAAACCTGTGCAGTTCGTAGATATCGTTGTCGGCAAGTGGATAGAGGTTGTCGGAGAGATCGTGAGTGACGGGTCGGTGCGTGCGGATATCATCTACATCTTACCGCATGAGCCGATGTTCGACTAGGCAAGATTGTTGCTTTAAAGATACCAAAGACTGCCCTGCAGGTTGCCGCAGGGCAGTCTTTGGTATCATGAGATACGATTCGGCTGTTCACCAAGGATGATTCTGATCATTCTCTTGAAGAAAAGAGGCATAAGTTTATAGCACCATGATCACTTATCAATAATCCGGATATGCACTGTCTCATCATCTGCAACCATATCCCACTCTATTATCTGCTCGCGCTTGAGATTTTCCATGATATCGAAAAGGTTTCCCTTGATCTCGATGACGTGACAGATAGTGTGCCCGCTTATGCCGGTAATCTGTACTCTTGCAACGCTGTCCATTGAGCGCAGTGCATTGATCAATGCCTGATAGGTGACATATTCTTTGATTTCCTCGATACACAGGGACTTCTTCATGACAACCGGGCTTGAACTCATCATTCTGTTGGCTATGCTGGCGCGGACAGGCTTGAGTATCTCATCTGTCATGAGAGAGTTCATGATGGACAGGTCGAAATCTCCTCTATGGGAAACAGACCACGAGCCGAGCAGTTCTGCTGTCGCAACATCCCGCAGATACAAGTCCATTGAGCATTCATAAAGGGTATCCAGTACAGGGGTATAGGTGATTGTCCCGGAAAGCAGAAGGTCTGCTCCCGCTTCCTGAGCGATCGTGATGGAATCCTGTCCGCCGAAAAGGACGGCCTTGTTTTTTCGAGGAACGTCAAGTACGGACTCGCCGAGTCTGGTTAATCTTCCCGACAGCGTTGTTTCAAAGGGGGAAAATGCCTTTTTGCCCCTCATGTTCCACCACTGGTAATTCTCATCGGCCCCGGGTCCATGAGAAGAGATCATCAAGAGGACCTTTGGCCTCAGTTCATAGGGGACAGTCAGGGTATGTGCATAGAGCCAGTCTTTCAAGGACTCTTCATTGATCTTGATATCCACGCTGAGAGTGAGTACGTCATACTGCCTGATGCGGGAATTGATCTGGTATTGAATGATATCCTGCATGCCGCGTGATGCCGAATAATCCGGTAATAAATCAGCCAGATCAACACTCGAGGTGTTTGGGACATACCGCAGGGCAACAAACATCAAGGCTTTGGAAAATGCATCTTTCAAGGCTGATTGTTCGGCTTTTGCCAGATTGTTATCCTCTATTGCACCCACACCGAAGACCTCGAAAGAGGTCTCGGCGAATAGACTGATGGGGGAACAAAAAAACAGTGTAAGGTACAGTATAAAAGCCGAGAATCTATGTGTGCTGCTCATCCTGCAAGAAAGTCTTTGAGTTTCGAGTTTGTCTCGGAAGGTTCTATACTCGCCACAGCATGTTTATAGATTAGTATAGGTTTATCTGTCTGTATCAGGATGCAGAAAGGATCAAAGCTCTTTACAAAACCCTCAATCTTTTCCTTGTCAACGAGGGTGACAACAATAGGTACCCTTTCCTTGCGTGCCTGATTGAGGAATTGGTCCTGAACATTAAATACAACTTTACCCATTACAACCTCCTTGTAGTTCAAGGTGCACTTTTCTTATTGCAGAGTATTTACCTTTATATAAAGTATTAATCAATAAATACTTTTGATCAAGACCTATTTTGTGTTTATATGAAAATAAAGTGCCGGGTGTCGGGCATCGGGAAAGGCCCGGGGTAGGGCGTTCAGGGCTTTAGCGTTGAGTCTTTTACATAAAATCCATATACGGGTAACTTCATGGCCGAGAACAAGATTGAAAAACATGCCGAGCAGCTCAGGCGTAGCATAGATCACCACAACCATCTCTATTATGTGCTTGATTCACCGGAGATATCCGACGGGGAATACGACCGCCTCTTAAGAGAACTCATTGACCTGGAGGAGGGGTATCCATCGCTGCGTACCAAAGATTCTCCAACTCAAAGGGTAGGAGCTGCCGCGTCCACAGCCTTCTTGCCGATGATTCATCGGGTCCCTCTGTTGAGCATTGACAATGCAATGAGCTATGGCGAGATCCAGTCATTTCATTCCAGGGTTGCCAGGTGGCTTGAAAAGGACGACATCTCATATTGTTGTGAACCGAAGTTCGACGGCCTGGCAGTGGAACTTGTGTTTGAAAAAGGGGTTCTTACCCGCGGCGGTACCCGTGGAGATGGTATAACAGGTGAAGATGTAACGGATAACCTGCGGACGATCAGGAGTATTCCTCTGCGTCTTATCACGGACAACCCGCCTGAGCTTCTTGAAGCGCGTGGTGAAGTGGTTATGCCCAGAGATGCATTCTCCAGGCTCAATCATGATAGGTCCTTGAGTGGAGAGCCGTTGTTTGCAAACCCGAGGAATGCAGCAGCAGGGTCTTTGAGACAGCTCGATTCGAGGATAACGGCAACGAGGAATCTGGTCTTTTTCGCCTATGGTATTTCAGACCCGGCTTCTATAGGGCTGGCTACACAATTCGAGATTCTTGAAAGACTCGGCGAGCTCGGGTTCAGGACAAATCCGGATATACGATTGTGCGGCAGCGTTGACGAGGTGATCGCGTTTGCCACATACATGCAGGAAAAGAGAGAGACACTCCCCTATGAGATAGACGGGGTGGTGGTCAAGGTCAACACAGTGGCAGACCAGGAATCTCTTGGTGTGAAAGCCAGGTCGCCCAGATGGGTCATTGCATACAAGTTTCCCCCTGTTCAGGCTACAACCCTTGTCAAGACGATAGATGTTCAGGTCGGCCGTACCGGTGTCATTACCCCTGTTGCCATTCTTGAACCTGTCAAGATCGGTGGTGTGACAGTAAGCAGGGCAACGCTTCACAATGCAGAAGAGATTGCCCGTAAGGATGTACGTCAAGGCGATACAGTGATTGTTCAGAGGGCAGGGGATGTTATACCTGAAATTGTTGCACCTATAAAATCAAAAAGGTTAGAAGATTCACATCCCTTTTCCATGCCCGAGAACTGCCCTTCATGCAAGTCCCGCCTGGTAAAGGACGGTGCGCACTGGCGATGCGTGAACATATCGTGCCCGGCTGTTGTAAAAGAAGGGATCTATCACTTCGCCTCGAAAGAGGCAATGGATATTGATGGCCTGGGCAGAAGGTTAATACATTCTTTTGTCGATCTGGGTCTGGTTCACGATGTTGCCGACCTTTATGCCCTGAAGAAAGAGGATCTTTCAGCTCTTGAAGGTTTTGCCGATGTGTCGGCATCGAACCTTATCACGTCCATAGATGCAAGCAGGAAGGTCGCCCTTGACAGATTTGTCTATGCCCTTGGCATTTTGCATGTGGGCAGCGTTGCGGCAAGGAGGCTCTCGGATACATTCAAGTCTCTGGAAAACATTATGGATGCGAGCTATCAAGATCTCTGCTCGATAAAAGGGATAGGAGAGGAGATCTCCAGGTCCATAAGCGATTTCTTTGCAAACAAACACAATTACACTGTGATCAGGAAACTCATGGACCATGGCGTAGAGATCATATCTGCAAGCCATGAGACAATACCCATGTCGCCATTAAAGTCTAAAAGACTGTGTTTTACCGGGACTCTGATATCCATGCCGCGGTTAGAAGCAAAAATGCGGGTGGAAGCACTTGGCGGCGAGGTGGTTAATTCAGTGAGTAAACATCTGGATTATCTCATCGCCGGTGATCAGCCGGGGTCTAAACTGGGCCGGGCAGCATCTCTCGGGGTTGCAGTTCTCGATGAAGAGACATTCCTTGAGTTTCTAGGGGGGGCTGATGCAGATAAAGGATAATGAAGGCGGACAAGGCGGTTTGTTAAAGGCGTTGCATATCAAGGTAGCCGGAAGGGTGCAGGGGGTATGGTTTCGTGCAGGCACTCAAAAGGCAGCTCAGGACCTTGATCTTGCCGGATGGGTAAGGAATATGCCGGATGGTGCTGTAGAGATTCATATACAGGGGGAAAAGACCTCTGTCGATAGACTTCTTTCCTGGTGTTACCATGGCTCATGTGGTGCTCGTGTCGACAAGGTCGATTTTAATGAAACGGAAGTGGATCCCTTGCTGAAAGGTTTTTCCATAAGATATTGATGCCTTTCAAGAACAGGTGCCGGGTACAAGGCACCAGATCTCACGAAAGGTACAGGGTATAAGGCTGGACCTTTTTGTTTCTGATTGAGCGTGAATCCGCTATCATACTGGTTTATATATTTCCAGCTTGCAATATATGGATCTTTATTATATGAGAAACCCGCTCCTTGCTCCTAATGGGGCTACTAAACCACAAGGAGGGTAATATGAACTTCTATGAGATGATGTTTATTCAGAACCCTGATCTGGGGGAAGAAGATCAAGAGAAGCTCCTCACCCGATTAAAGAACACTATTGGAAAGAATGGCGGAGGGATAATCAGGATTGACGATATGGGCACCAGGGGCCTTACCTACAGGATTCAGAAGAAGCCCCGAGGGCATTATTTTCTGATGTATCTGGAAGGTCCCGGTTCGATGATCCATGAAATCGAAAGATTCTTGCGGATCGATGAGAACATCATGCGATTTGTCATTGTAAAGCTTGACAGACATATCAGCAGGGCAGATCTGGAGCCCAAGGTAGAGGCAAAAGCCGAACCGATTCCTGAAAATCAGCAAGAGGAGGTAGTTGAAGAACATGCAGAATAGACGCTCTAATCCCAGAGGGAGAACCTATTATAAAAGGAAGGCATGCAGGTTCTGCGAAGACAAGAAACTGCCCATAGATTACAAATCACCGCATATTCTCAGGGATTTCATTACCGAGAGGGGTAAGATCCTGCCGAGAAGGATAACAGGCACCTGTTCGGGCCATCAGAAAAAGTTGACCCTTGAGATAAAGCGGGCAAGGATCATGGCGCTAATACCCTTTACCGTACACGATTAAGACCATGCCTCTTATGAGCAGAGGCCCAAAGACCCTGTGGATTTACACCGGGGTCTTTCTTTTTATGTGTGTGCTGGTTATTGTAATGACGCAAAGGGCATTCCCTCTGGCTTTGTGCCTTCCATCTGTGTATCTAATGTATTCCGAGAAGAGCGGCATTAAAAATGCCATCTCAGTCGGTTTGATCCCTGTTGTTCTGGTCTTTATCCCGTCGTTGTTTCACAGTGTGATTCTCTATCTATGTCTTATCGGATGCGGAATACTCCTGAGCAGATATGTGCGCAGCCGTCAGCATGGCCTGGCAGTTCTTGCACCGGCATGTCTTTTGTCTTGTGCATTCATGCTGAGCATATGGATTCTGGCAGGAGCTGAAAACGCGACATATAAAAGTGTAGTGACCGGGTGGGTTCAAGCGGTTATGGACCAGGTTGCCATGGTCTATGAATCCATGCTTTCGCCGTCTGATATGATGCAGTTCAAGATGAGCCGGGCTTCGATAGAGGCAAGGATCATCATGGTATTTCCAGCTATAATGGCAACGAGTTTTGCCTTTATCATGTGGCTCAATCTGCTGATCGTATCGGGCATAAAAAGAGATTTATCGCTGAAGGAATGGAGGTGTCCGGATTGGATCGTTGCGCTGTTCATCCTCGCATGCGTGTCAATCCTGGTTCGTATAGATGCACTCAACGCCTTCGGGCTCAATCTGCTGATCCTGGTTTCCCAGGTGTACCTTTATCAGGGACTGGCCATTGTCGCATCGTTTATGGCTGAATATAACTGGGCAAAGATTTTCAGATGGATAATTTACATATTGATCTTAAGCCAGATATATATCATGATTATCGTATCAACCCTAGGTTTGTTCGATACCTGGTTCAATTTCAGGAAAAGGATAAGAAATACTAAAGGAGATGAAAGATGAAAGTAGTACTGTTGGAGAGTATCGATGGTCTTGGCACGGTTGGCAAAGAGGTGAAGGTAAAGGATGGATACGCCAGAAACTATCTAATCCCTAAAGGTCTTGCGCTTCTGGCTTCCGACAGCAATATCAAAGCATTCAAGGACAAGATACAGGCACGCATCAGGACTGAGGCAAAATCAAAGGAGCATGCTGAGAAGATAGCAGCAGACTTAAATTCTATAACGTTAGCCTTTTCTGTCAAGACCGGCCAGGAAGGGAAACTGTTCGGATCGATCACGAGCACGAATATCTTTGATTCTCTTACTGAGAAAGGCTTTGAGATCGACAAGAAAAAGATCATCCTGCCCGAACCGATAAGGCATGTTGGTACACATGAGGTAAGTATCCGGCTTTTCCCGGAGGTAAACGCAGTGGTCAAGATAGAGGTAAGCGCGGAGACAGAGGCATAATTATAGATGGGTGATTCTTCTTTAATGCTTCCTCATGCCAAAGAGGCGGAAGAGTATATCTTAGGCGGAATACTCCTTGAGAACTCCTCTCTCGATGTAATAACAGAGATCATTTCTCCTGATGATTTTTATGCAGAAAGGCATGGGATTATCTTCGAAGAGATGCTTCATCTTATGGATAAAGGCCTGCCCATTGACCTGGTTACTCTGATCGAGGAGATTGAGAAGAAAGGAAAACAGGATAAGGTCGGCGGGGCAAGTTATATCGCCCAGCTTGCAGACCGTATACCCACAACAGCTAATATTGAATATTATGCGAAGATTGTCCGGGATAAATCGATACTCCGATCGCTTATTGAAGGTGCCGGGCAGATAATCAAAAATGCACGCAATCCCATACAAGATATTCCCGAAGTGCTCGAGAGTTCGGAGCAGATCATTTTCAATATCAATAAGCAGCTCAAGGACAATAAGGGTGGGCTGGTCAAGATCGGCATTCCTTTGCAGGATATGTATCATAACCTTGGGCGGATGGCCAAAGGCGAGATAGATCAGGGGGTGGTGCCGACCGGGTTTATCGCTCTCGATAACCAGCTTCTTGGAGGACTTCACCGGACAGATCTTATTATCATAGCAGGTCGGCCTTCTATGGGGAAGACCTCATTCGCCATGAATATCGCGCAGTTTGTCGGTGTTACGGAACAGCTTCCTGTCGCGGTATTCTCTCTTGAAATGGGTATAGAACAGCTTGTTTTGAGAATGCTGGCAAGTGAGGCAGAAATAAATCAGAGTCTGGTCCGTTCCGCTTCTTCTCTGTCCATGCTCAAGAAGGATGACTGGAGCAGGCTTTTGAATGCCTCTGCAACCCTTTCAGAGGCACCGCTGTATATTGACGATACACCTGGTATTTCTCCCATGGAGATCCGTGCTAAACTCAGGAGGCTTGTTGCGCACCATGATATTCGCCTTATCCTGATAGATTATCTTCAGCTCATGACATCTAAAACCAGGATAGATTCGCGGGAGCAGGAAATCTCAGAGATCTCGAGAACCTTAAAGGCTATCGCCAAAGAGTTCAATATACCGGTGATTGCGCTGTCTCAGCTCAACAGGAGGGTGGAAGAGCGTCAGAACAAGCGTCCTCAGATGGCCGACTTAAGAGAATCCGGTGCCATTGAGCAGGATGCCGATATCATCTGCTTTATATACAGGGATGAGGTATACAATCCGGAAACACCTGATAAAGGTATTGCCGAGTTGATCGTGGCAAAGCATAGAAACGGTCCCACCGGCGAGATACTGCTTTCGTGGAGGCCTGAACTGACAAGGTTCGCAGACCTGGCCAATCGATGAAAGCAACATGACAATTTAGAATTGTCTTCATCAAGGGCTTGACACCGGGTTCTGTTGTAGCGGCAAGTATGAAAAAAGGCCTGATTACAACTTATTCTCTGGACCAATCCTCATGCCTAACGCATCTTATTCTCGGGTATTCCCTGATACCCGTTGCCTGGTGCCGGGAGCCTGTTTTCATAAAGACTAGATCTTTCTTTTCCGGATAGAATATTCGTGCCCGATATGGATATCTTCAATGAAGATATCGTGTTGTTTTTCAATAGCGGCCTTTATCCGCTGCAATGATCTCATTTCAATCTGCCGTACGCGTTCTCTTGTGACACCTATCTGGCTGGCAATATCCTTTAATGTCGCGGGCGGATCGCTGAAAAAGCGTTTTCTTATTATGAATACCTCACGTTTGGTAAGAATGGGCGGATCAGATTCAAGCAGGTTAAGGAGGTAGGTGTGCCGTTCTTTATGGCTGTAAAAATCATCCTGATCAGGGCCCTCGTACAGCAGATGATCCAGCAGGCTCTCTTCGTTCTCGTTTTCAGTAGTGATGGCGCTGTCAAGGGAAATGAGCCCCTTTGCATGAGTCAGTCTGCCGGTATGAACCTGGTAGCTCTTATGAATGAAATTCTTGATATAAGCCTTTATCCACCAGATGGCATAACAGATAAACCTCACGCCCATTTCCGGATCAAAACGGGTTAGCGCCTTTACCAGTCCCATATTACCTTCCTGAACTATCTCCAGCGGGCCATAACCGAGATGAAAATACCCATGAGCGACCTTTACAACAAACCTGAGATTGGAGGTGATGATTTTATGACCTGCAGAAATGTCTCCCAGGATGTATTTTCTGGCGTGATCAAGCTCTTCTTCCGGGGTGAGCAAGGAATAATCTTTTATCTTTTTGGTATAGATTTCAAAGTCGGACGACGAAAATTTGCTTCCCATAGACCCTCCTTATGCAAGGATGCTACAATAAAATGTTACAGTATATATTTCACAGATGTCAACGAATATTTCAAGGCACGAAAATAATTTGAATATTAACAAGATAATAAACGGTATATTAGGTTGTCGGCACGCCGGATAAGTTGCACAGAAATGAATGACCATTCAATTGTTGGCTGCATATCTAGTTTAGGCCTCACCTCTGTGGTTTTTAAGATATCTTCTGATATAAAAGAAAAGGAGGACGGTTATGCATGCAATCAGGGCAAAGGTTGCATGTCTGGAGTATTCTTTTACCATTTCCATGTTATTGCCTACAATGAAACCGATGTACGCAAGTACAATAACCCAAATGCCAGCACCCAGGGATGTGTATAAGCAGAATCTGATCAGATTCATTCTGGCCAGGCCTGCAGGAAACGAGATATACTGACGGATCCCTGGAATTAGCCTGCAGATGAAGGTGCTGATCTCTCCATGATTGATAAAAAATGTATCGACCTTTGAAAAACGCGCCTGAGGGAGGAACAGATATTTTCCATACCGGATCAGCAGAGGTCTTCCGAGCCATAATGCAAGTGTATAATTAAATAATGCCCCCAGCAGGCTGCCGAGAATACCGCTTATGATGACGAGCCAGATGTTCATGTCGCCTTTGGATGCCAGGTATCCTGCAGGAGGAATGACTACCTCGCTGGGAAAGGGAAAGAATGAACTTTCCAGGAACATAAGGGCAATGATACCCGTGTATCCGAGTCTGCCGATTGTTTCAACAATCCATGTGATGATATATTCCATGATTTCCACAGTATATGAGTAAGATTTTAATTGCAATATTTCAGTTATATGGTTAGGTTGTCGCAAGTACATTTAGTAAAGAGATTAAGCCTATGGTAATTGCCTGGTATGGGCACTGACACGTTTACTGTTCATATAGATTCCTTGTCTTTTGGCGGCAGGGGTGTTGGAAAAAGAGCTGACGGCAAGGTTGTATTCGTCCCGGCTGTTATTCCTGGGGAGGTCGTGCGTGTTCAAAAATCCGAGGAGCATGTTTCTTACATACTGGCTGAAGTAGAGGAGATTCTGGAATATTCCCCAGAACGAGTTGAGCCCCGCTGCCGGATATTCGATAAATGTGGAGGGTGTGACTGGCAGCATATTTCCTATACAAACCAGGTGTTCTGGAAAAACCGAATCCTTGCCGGTGAGATTAATAAGGCATGTAAGACTTCTTCGCATGTTCTTGATCCGGTATGCTCTGAAATGATATATGGCTACCGTGGCCATGCAATAATTCAGTGTACATATGACCCTGATTTCCGGATGGGTTTTTATCAGAAAAGGTCCAAGCAGATTGTTGAATTTGATGAATGCCCGGTTCTCAATCCCAGGATAACCAAGACACTTGCAGATCTCAGAGAGATCCTGAGACAGTACCCGCTCAAGGGGTTGTACTCACTTGAAATCCATGCCCCGCAAGACGATGTTATTCTCCTTGCCCGGTGTAAAGGTTCGAGCCATGATGACTACAGCATGGCGATGAACAGAATATATAACGAACTCGATGTGTCGGGCGTATCATTCATGGTATTCGGCGCTCGAAGAACCGACCATATACTCGGGCAGCGGTTCTGCCAATATGATATTTCGACCAGGCACGGTATTGTGAAGCTTTCCAGCGGGTTTGGCGGCTTTATTCAGGCAAATATGATGATTAACACCGCCCTTGTAGGATATGTCACAGATCTGGCAGGCGAGTCAGAAACGATCCTGGATCTTTACAGTGGAAGCGGTAATTTCAGCCTGCCGATTTCTTATGAGGCAAATAAGGTTGTAGCGATAGAAAGGAGCCGGAGACTCGCTTCTCAGGGAAAGATCAATGCAAAGAAGAACAGCATCGGTAATGTACGTTTTATCAGTATGGATGCAAGGAAGGCTGTTGATTCCATTAAGAACGAGATGCTAAGTTTTGATACTGTCATTCTTGATCCCCCCAGGCAAGGGGCAAAGGATATTGTCAAGGTTCTTCCGGGACTCAGCCCATCCAGAATCATATATATCTCCTGTGATCCGAGTACTCTTGCCAGAGATATCAAAGGACTTGTTGATCATGGGTATTCACTCATGCACAGCCGGGTTTTCGATATGTTTCCGCAGACATACCATATCGAGGCTGTTTCATATTTGGAGCTGTAGATCTTTTTTATGCTCGTCTTTCAACCATAAGACTCACCCTGGCTCGCTGTGTGGGTGCAGTATCTCCTTATTCCTTTTTGAACTAGACAAATCCTTGCAGCCGCGGGTATATGATTCGTGATGGTTTTTGGCATAGTATGTAAAGAGGATAATACTAAAGCCCTTGACCTTTCAGTTCGTGTGCTGAAATGGATCAAGGACAGAGGTTTTCCCTGTCTGATAGAAGATCACATAGCTGATTATATCAGATGCGACAGGAATGATGATATCTGGAACAACGCCGAACTCCTGATCGCCATCGGAGGCGACGGGACGCTGCTCAGGACGGTACGAATGTCTTCTCACCGGGAGATACCGGTCCTGGGTGTTCATATGGGATACCTGGGATTTCTCACCGAGATCATGGAGGACGAGGTTTACACTGCCATGGAAGCCGTTATCGAGGGGGATTACATCAAAGAAGAGCGCATAATGTTCAGTGCAACCCTGTACAGAGAAGATCTTGAAATAACCTCACAACATGTTCTCAACGATGTAGTCATCAATAAAAGCGCCCTGGCCCGGATCATTGATATAGATGTCTGGACCAATCAGACATTTATTACCTGTTACCGGGCAGACGGACTCATCGTCTCTACTCCAACGGGATCGACTGCGTATAATCTTGCTACCGGTGGGCCCATAGTGCATCCGCAGGTAGATGCCATCATTCTGACTCCAATCTGTCCGCATGTACTTTCGAATAGAAGCATTGTCCTGCCTGATTTTCAGGAGGTCATCATAATCGTCAAATCCGGAAAGTCCTCAGACAACATATATCTGACCCTTGACGGTCAGAAGGGATATAATCTTCAGGCAAATGATAAGCTCGTGATAAAACGCGGAGAAAGCAAAGCCGTGTTCTTGAGATTTCCTCAGCGGAATTATTTCGAGATCCTGAGGTCAAAACTCGGGTGGCAGGAGAGATGATCGAATTTCTGAAGATCTCTTCCCTGGCTATCTTTGATGAAATTGAAATAGAGTTCATCCAGGGTCTGAACTGTATTACCGGAGAGACAGGGGCCGGGAAGTCTCTGATTATGGGGGCGTTGACTTTGCTGATGGGTGCCAAGGCAAGCAGGGATCTCGTAAGGCCGGGAAGAGAAAAGACAAGTATAGAGGCTTTAATCTCCGTATCAGGTAAAGAGATGGTGCTGAGGAGGGAGATCTTCGCCTCAGGGTCTAACCGGTGCTATATAGACGGAAGGCTTGCAACCGTTTCCAGCCTTGCCGAAGTATCGTCCAAGGTGATTCATATCTATGGGCAGCACGAGTATCAGGATCTTCTAAATCCCTCCCAGCATATGGCAATTGTCGAGGAACTGGCAGGGCTTGACCGGGAAGATGTCAATACGTGCTATGTGTCCTTCAGCCGTGCTCATAAGAAACTGATAAATCTCAAGGAAAAGATTGAACAGTATCGACTCGAGAAAGAAGACCTCATATATAACATCAATGAGTTGCGTTCTATAGATATCTGCGAAGGCCTGGAACAAAGGCTTGCTGAAGAACTTGAACTGGCCAGAAGCGCCGCTGAGCTTAAGCGATCGGCGCTTCTGGCGGATGATATCCTCTATTCCGGGAATACCTCTGTTGTCGACCTGGTAGCGCAGGCTCATGAACAACTTGCCAGGATCAAGACCATTGACAGGCATCATGAAGCCCTTTGTGACTCGCTTAAAGCCATTATCGCACAGGTCGAAGATCTTAGCATGGGCCTCAGAGAACGTATGTCAACCTATGATTATGATCCGGAGGGCATCGAGGTCCTTGAGCAGCGCCTGCATACTGTTCAGGATCTCAAGGCCAAACACGGGACAGATGAGGCGGGTTTGATCGCCTTGCGAGATGAACTGATGAGAAGGCTCGACATAACACGGGAATCGGATGACATGATTTCAGATGCCATTCATGATCTTGAACTGGCCAAAGAGAGCTATTTCCGTAAAATCCAAGAGCATCTTGCCGTACGCAGAACCTTTGCAGATACATTATGCAGCCGGATAAACATGGATCTCAAGGAACTGGGAATGCCTGGGACCCGTTTTGAGGTCCGACAGACAGATCCGGGGATGCTTGAAGACACGGTATTCGATTCCCATGGGAATATCGTACCTCCGGGCACGCTTCTCAAGGGTGAGTTCTTTATTTCCACTAATGTGGGTCATAAACTGCTGCCCCTTCACAAGGTTGCTTCCGGGGGTGAGTTGAGCCGTATCATGCTTGCAATCAAGGTTCAGCAAAAGACTTCGCAGGATGATACATTACTGTTCGATGAGATCGATTCCGGGATAAGCGGTCAGACTGCATTCATGATTGCAAAACGGCTTGAGGAAATAGCTGCAAGCTCACAGGCCATTGTAGTTACGCATCTCCATCAGGTGGCCTCGCTGGCACAGAACCATTTGGTGATAACAAAGAATGTTACAGACGAACATACCGTATCCCATGTTCACAAGGTGCAACACAAGGAAAGGATTATGGAGCTTGCCAGAATGATTGGTGGTGAATCGCCCAGCTCAACGGTTATCGAACATGCCAGAGAACTTGTTGAAGATCATGAAAGACAAGCCGGGTCATGTTGAGTCGCATAATAGGTTTTTTTTGGGTTTGACTTTTTATGCAGCCAATGATGTATGTATAAAGCTCTTATTGGAAGATAAATAATGATACGGAAATTATTGGTTGACGAAGTGCCTGATATAAAAAGACTTATGGACCCGTTTGTGAATGAAGGATTGATATTGCCGAAATCTCTCCTGTCACTTTACACTTCTGTGCGTGATTTCTGGGTCATGTCCGATGACAAGGATCCTGCAAACATAATCGGTTGTTGTGCTCTTCAGGTATCATGGGTTGATATCGCGGAGATACGCACCCTTGCAGTGAAAAAGGAGAAGCACAGAAACGGCATAGGAAAAGACCTGGTTCAAGCCTGCATGGACGAGGCAGTACAACTCGGCTTGAAACAATTGTTCACGCTTACCTATGTGCCCGGGTTCTTTAAAAGGCTTGGATTCTCACAGGTTGACAAGTCAATGCTTCCCAACAAGATTTGGGCAGACTGCATCCATTGTCCGCATTTTCCAGACTGCAAGGAAACTGCTCTTACGTACCAATTATAAGTATTATAGAAATTATAATAAGGTTTGATATTATGGGGCTGGGGGATAAAATTGCAAAGGCGGTAGATCTCCTGAAAGCGAAAGCTATCGGGGATTTTGAGGTCTTCGGAAGTTCCACCGATACTATACGGGCGGAATCAAAAGATTGTTCCCCCGGTTTTCTCAACAGGTCAAATGAATCAGGGATAAGCATCAGGATAATCAATGATGGGGCAATCGGTTTTGCATATGGTCCTGATGCTTGCGAGAGCCTCATAGATGCGGCAATAACCTCTGCGCGGTATCAGTTCAAGGATGCTCACAACCATATTCCGCCATACTTCGATACATACACGGGCATGGATCTTTTTGATCATAAGGTGTCAGGATTGAGTGCGGATGATTGTATCTCACAGGCCATATTTCTTGAGAAGACAGCACGGGCTGCCGATTCACGTGTTAAGCAGGTCCGTAAGGCTTCATTCTCGCGGTCAATAGCGAGCACCCGGATCGTAAATTCTCATGGTATAGATCTGTCCTGGAAAACAACCTTTGTATCTGCATCCCTAATGGTCATGGTAAAGGATGCCGATGACGCTCGGTCCGGTCACGAGTTTGATCTTGGGCATTGTTTTGCCGACATAGATATCGAGGCGATCGGTGCAGGCGCAGTAAAGAATGCCACGAACATGCTTTTCGCCAGGAAGATCAATACCACAAAGATCCCTGTTGTATTTGACAATACCACTACGGCACAGATGCTGGACTTTATATCGGATGCCTTCATAGGTGAAAATGTTGTCAAAGGGAAATCATATTTGCACGACAAAAAGGGGCAAACCTGTTTTTCGAGCACGATTACCCTGGCCGACAATCCTCTTGACGGGCGTTCTGTCAGTGCATGTCCATATGACGGGGAAGGGTGCCCTTCTAAGAATACCGTCCTTGTGAAAGATGGCACTGTTTATGCTTTCTTATATGATAGTTACTGGGGGCAGGTATCCAATGAAGGGTCCACGGGAAACTCCGTCAGAAACAGTTATCGGTCAGTGCCGTCATTAGGTGTCAGGCATATATGTATGGATCCTGGCAGAGAGGATATAATGCAAAAAATGAGAGGGTTAAAGCATATCTTGAAAATTACCGATATAATGGGTATGCATACTGCTAATCCGGTTACCGGAGAATTCTCAGTAGGTATAAACGGGTTGTTTCTGGAGGGAAACGAGGTCTTGTATCCTGTTCGGGAGGCGGCATTGTCCGGGAATATTTATGAGATGTTTTCCCGTGTAGGTGCTGTTGGAAATGATGTAAGAGAATTCGGCCATGTTTTGTGCCCATCTGTTCTTATTGAAGAGATGGACATAAGTTCGCAGTAGAGGGTATATATGAGATTGCACTGGACAATACTCGTGGTCTCCAAGGAAAATGAGGGGATCAGAAAATTCAAGATATCGGCTGTGAGTATCATTCTTGCAGTGCTTATTGTTTCAGGTCTTGCGGGGTTCTCCGCGATTGCAGGTTATGAGCTCTACAACCTCCGTACCGATTTATCCCGTATTGCCTTGATTAAGGAAAGAAACGAGGAGCAGAGCAGGCAGATTGAGACCCTCTCCGAAAAGGTCGCCACACTTGATGAAGAAATGATCGTGCTTCGCGGTTTTAACCGTTATCTCAGCGGCATCGCAAAGGTCGATATAGACGCACCTGAAGAGATTATAGGAGTCGGAGGAGGAGGTGCCAATTCTCTTGCAGCAGGAAAAAATACCCCTGTACTCACCGAAAAGATTCTTACCAGAAATCTACACGCACACATTAAACAGCTCAGTGATGATATCAGTATCGAGAAAGAGGTTTCAACAGAGCTTCTCGCACAGATCGAAAGGCAGCGATCTCTTATGGCTCACACCCCTTCTTCATGGCCGACCCGGGGATGGATTACATCCAGCTTCGGATGGCGAGAATCGCCCTTTACCGGAAAAAAAGAGTTTCACAAGGGTATTGACATTGCTTCAAGAAAGGGGACCCCTATATATGTCCCTGCTGACGGGATTATCACTTCATATCGCAATAACGGTGCATATGGTAATCTTCTCGTGATTAACCACGGTTACGGGATTGTAACCAGATATGCTCACCTTATGGAATCAAATGAAATAGAAGTGGGGAAACGTGTCCGAAAAGGGGATAAAGTAGCTCATATAGGCAATACAGGGCGATCGACAGGTTCCCATCTCCATTATGAGGTCCTTATAAACGGGATACATGTCAACCCTCAAAGATACATGTTGAAATAGTCTTTTTGATATTCTATTTACAACTGATATTCCCAGACAAAAAAAAGGACAGGACACCCTTATGTATAAATGGCTCCTAAAGATAATCGGCAGTAAGAACGACCGCGAACTGAAGCGCTTGAATCCGCTTGTGGAAAAGATAAATTCATTCGAGAAGGAGATTCAGGCCAAGGATGATGCGGCTCTTAAGGCGATGACCCCTTATTTCAAGGAGAAGCTTGAATCAGGAGCAAGCCTCGACGACATTCTTCCCGAGGCATTTGCCACGGCAAGAGAGGCATCGCGAAGAACCTTGGGGATGAGACCTTTTGACGTGCAGCTGTTAGGCGGGATAATACTCCACCAGGGGAAGATAGCTGAAATGAAGACCGGTGAAGGTAAGACCCTTGTCGCAACCATGCCGGTATACTTGAACGCTCTTACAGGAAAAGGCGTACACGTTGTCACAGTCAATGATTATCTCGCCAGAAGAGACTCTGAATGGATGGGGCATATCTATAAATTTCTAGGTCTCGACGTGGGTGTGATTGTGCATGGCCTGGACGATATTCAGCGAAAGGCAAATTACCGTGCAGACATAACCTATGGTACGAATAACGAATTCGGGTTCGATTATCTAAGAGACAATATGAAGTTTACCTTTGAAGACTATGTTCAGAGAGATTTCTACTATGCCATAGTGGATGAGGTTGACTCCATTCTGATTGATGAAGCACGGACACCTTTAATCATCTCCGGACCCGCAGAAGAATCCACCTCAAAGTATTATGATGCCAATAACGCAATAATGCAGATGCTCAGGCTAAAGAATGCCGATGAGCTGTATACAAAGGATGAGAAGGCCAATACAGTGGTATATTCCGAGGAAGGGATCGAGGTGCTGCAGCAGATCCTTTCAAAGCCTAATCTTTACGAGCCTTCCGAATTTGAAACCGTGCATCATCTCAACCAGGCACTGCGTGCCCATATCCTTTTTACACGAGACAAGGATTATGTGGTCAATGAAGGAGAGGTCGTCATCGTGGATGAATTCACCGGCAGATTAATGCCGGGGAGAAGATACTCTGAAGGGCTTCACCAGGCACTTGAAGCAAAGGAAGGGGTAAGGGTGGCAAACGAGAACCAGACACTGGCCTCGATTACCTTCCAGAATTACTTCAGGATGTATGAAAAGCTTGCAGGCATGACCGGTACTGCCGAGACCGAGGCCCTTGAATTCAAGAACATATATGGGCTGGATGTGATGGTGATGCCTACGAACATGCCCATGATACGCAAGGATAACGCGGATGTTATCTATAAAACAGAGACTGAGAAGTATCGCGCCGTGGTTAAACAGATCATTGATTGCCATGAGAAGGGGCAACCTGTTCTGGTAGGAACGAGCTCAATCGAGAGTTCAGAGAAGGTATCGAAGCTGCTGAAGAGAAAGAGTTTCCCGCATAATGTCCTTAATGCAAAACACCATGAACGGGAAGCAGAGATAGTTGCTCAGGCAGGGAGAAAAGGGGCAGTCACCATTGCAACGAATATGGCAGGTAGAGGAACGGATATCATGCTTGGCGGCAACCCCGAGTTTCTCACAAGGCAGTTTGCAGGTATTGATGAAGACAAGTACACAGAAAGAATAGATAAATTCAGGCAGCAGTGTTTGCAGGAACATCAGGAGGTAATAGCTGCCGGAGGACTCTTTATCCTGGGAACAGAAAGACACGAAAGCAGGCGTATTGACAACCAGCTCAGAGGTCGTTCAGGCAGACAGGGTGATCCAGGTGAATCGAGATTTTTTCTGAGCCTGGAAGATGATCTGCTGCGTATATTCGGTTCGGAGCGCATATCGGCAATCATGGACAGGCTCGGTGTCGGCGAGGATGAACCCATTGAACACAATCTCATCTCAAGGAGCATCGAAGGTGCTCAGAGAAAGGTAGAGGGAAGAAATTTCGAAATAAGAAAGCACCTTCTTGAATACGATGACGTCATGAACAAGCAGAGAGAGGTCATTTATACTCAGAGACGGAAGATCCTCTCTGAAGAAAACCTCAGAGGTTATATTGAAGAAATCATAGATGAACTTCTCGACGAGGTTATTGATAATTATGTACCGAAGAAGGCCCCGCTGGGTGAATGGGATATGGAAGGTCTCAATCTCTGGGTAAAGAATACCTTTGATTTCCAGCTTCAATACACCCCTGAAAAGGGACATACCTCTGAACAGGTATACGATGCATTGCGTCAGGAGATTATCGATCGATATAATGAAAGGGAACAGGAGTTTACACCAAATATCATGAGGCTTGTCGAAAGGCAGATTCTCCTGCTTACACTGGACAGTCTATGGAAGGATCACCTTTTGTCCATGGACCATCTGAAAGACGGCATCGGCCTGCGCGGGTATGGGCAGAAAAACCCTCTTCGTGAATATCAGAGAGAAGGGTTCGATCTTTTCGTGAACACTCTTTCCCGCATACGTGAACTATCCCTGGAAAGGCTTTTTAAGATTCAGATTCAAAGACAGGAGGATGTTGAGAAGATATCCAATCGAGAGCGCAAACAGAGGATGCAGCTGGGGAGAGGTCCGTCTAAGGAAAAACCTTCCACTGTAAGGCGTACAGGAAAGAAGGTCGGAAGGAATGATCCCTGTCCCTGCGGATCCGGCAAGAAATACAAACAGTGCTGCGGAAGATCAGAATGATTCCGACAGGATTTTCATTTTCAGCGATAAATGCGGGTGTGAAATCACCCCAGCACAAGGGCCTTGATATGGGCCTGATCTTCTGTGACAAGGCAGCCAGTGTCGCCGGTGTATTCACTTCTAACCAGGTTAAGGCCGCTCCGGTAATTATTGGTATGGATCTGGTTAAAACCGGGAGATCACGTTGCGTTGTTGTGAATTCCGGCAATGCAAATGCATGCACAGGGATAAAGGGTATCGAAGATGCCCGTGCAATAACAGCGGCTGTTGCAGACAGACTTGGGGTAGGCCACAGCGAGGTTATACCGCTGTCTACCGGAGTGATCGGGATAGGTCTGCCTGTCGAGAGAATGCTTGATAAGACAGCAGAGATGATAAATGGTCTGGGTGACGATATACATGCATTTTCCAGGTGCATCATGACCACTGATACCTTCCCGAAGATCGCTTTCAGGCAGGCCGGCAATGCCAGAGTGCTGGGGTTTGCAAAGGGTGCAGGCATGATAGCCCCTGATATGGCAACTACCCTGGCAATTGTATTGACCGATGCGGACATAGGATCACAAGTGCTTGATAATATGGTCAAAAGGAGTGTTGCAAGCACATTCAATGCCATAAGTATTGATGGCGATACATCGACAAACGATACACTGATAGCCCTTGCATCCGGATATGTCAGTGAAGATATATCCAAGGTCGAAATAGCAATTCATGAGGTAATACAAGAACTTGCGATGATGATAGTGAGGGACGGTGAAGGTGCAACCAAGGTTGTTGAGATATCGGTAACCGGCACAGTCAATGATGGGGATGCGAAAACAGTGGCCATGAGTATTGCCAATTCTCTGCTGGTTAAGACCGCGCTGTTTGGGTGCGATCCGAACTGGGGGAGGATCATTGCAGCTATCGGGTACAGCGGTGTTTGTATTGAGCCACATGGAATCGAGATCACTATTAATGGGTACACGGTTGTTGAATACGGGGTTGAGGCTGCAGGGTTCGATGAAAATACCTTGCACGATATATTGCAGAACAAAGAGATAGCCATTGCAGTATCTCTTGGGAAAGGATCAGGCGGATTCAAGGTGTTTACCACTGATCTGTCGTATAAATATGTGGAGATCAATTCAGAATATCGTACCTAGGAATACTGATATGATAAAGCCGATAATATATGTTATGTTAAATAATACCCTTGAGTTCCGGGATAGAGTGAATAACCCCTCTTTCATTCAACAATAGTCCACTGCATTCCATGTGCCCTGTAACTCCAGGCACTTCACCGGATATCATCTGTCTCGATATGACCGTGCCACCGTCGGAAACTACCCGGCTTATGATCTCTGAACTGGAGGCCTTTCCACATGCCGTCTCCAGTCTATTTGATCAGTTAACTTATTTGATTGCCTCTTCAATACTCTTCCAGGGGAATCTTTGTGCAATGCTCAACGCCTCATCATATGATATCCCCTCGTAGGCAAGCGTAAAGATCCCGCTTGAACCTTCTGCATTGAGAAGCACGACTATTCCGCCTGAGTCTTCTTTCTTTTCGTGACTGATACCGACCCGGAATCCTGATATGTCCATGGTCTTTACTAATATCTCGGACGAATCCATTGAATAACCTGTCTCAAACGGTGCCCATGCGCCCTGTGCGGCAATTCCGACTATAATCTGTGCGCTCAGTGACTTTCCGTCTTTCTCATATTCACGAACAGCATTGACCATGTCCCCCATGGGGCCGCTCATATTCATGCCCGTGGCATCAGAGGCCTCCCACCCTTGGATGTCGACAAGCAGATTGGCGAGCTCTGCATAACCCGGCATCTGTGCATAGGCCGGCATGAATGAGATGCAGATAATAATTGCAGACAGAAACGTACAGAATATTTTCATATAGATCCCTCCTTGGGTAGATGGGCCTTTTATATTGGAAATGATGTGCAGTTTCAATCCCAATTAGCACAAGCAGACGTTGACTTCTGTTTTTTATCACTATAGCTTTGCTTATGCATAGCGACCTTTATGATTTCATTACCGGGGAGAGAAGTATATTTAAAAGGGTATGGTGATTATAAACCATGGGAATCGTACATATATTACCGCATGAACTCGTCAACCAGATTGCTGCGGGCGAGGTTATCGAACGACCCGCATCTGTTGTCAAGGAGCTCCTTGAGAATGCTCTAGATGCAGGGTCAGACTCTATCGCCGTTGAGATAACCAGAGGGGGGATCGATCTCATACGGGTTGCGGACAATGGTTGCGGAATGGAACAGGATGATCTTGAAACCGCTGTCTTAAGACACGCAACCAGCAAGATAAAGGAACAAAAGGACCTTTTCTCAATACATACTCTGGGTTTCCGCGGTGAAGCACTGCCGAGCATTCTTTCGGTAAGCAGGGCTGATATCTCAACGAGGCCCCACAAGTCTTCAAAAGGCCGGGCAGTTTCTATCGAGGCAGGCAAGGTTGTGAACAAGACACTCAAAGGCATGCCCGAGGGTACTGTTGTGGAGATCAGAGACCTGTTCTTCAACATGCCTGCGCGCAAGAAATTCTTGAAGACCACTGCAACCGAACAGAGACATATCGCTGATATCATATCCCGGTATGCAATAGCCTGCCCATCCATACGATTTCTTCTCACAATAGACGGAAGAACCGTATTGAACCTCAGGCAGGATTCAACCCTTGAAGAAAGGGTTGGATCAGTCTGGGGAAAAGGACTGCGAAGCACATGGAGAACCTTCTTCCAGGAAAGGCCCGGATTGTGTATACACGGCATTGTTGCAACCCCTGAAGAAACAAGGCCGAACCGCAGCGGGATATATACTTATGTGAACAACAGATCGGTAAGGGACCAGACCCTTACCTCGGCGATTATTCAGGGTTATCGCGGCCTTCTCATGAAGCAGCGTTATCCTCATGCTATCCTTTTTGTAGAGATCGACCCCCTTGAGGTTGATGTCAATGTGCATCCTGCAAAGGCAGAGGTGCGCTTTAAGAATGGCTCTGCCATGTTCGGGCTTGTTGCAAATACCATTGAGAAAACATTTCAGACTCAGCACATAGAATCATTTCCGAGCGCAAAAGATACTCCTTCACATTTTACTGTGCAGGAACACATGCCGTTGCAGTATAAAAGCAGGCCGTTGCCAGCAATGGATCAGGGATCGATCTCTCAAAAAATCCTTTTTGAACAGACAAAGACAACATATGCCGACAAGGCGGTTATCGGTACTTTGCATTCGACCTATATCCTTCTGGAAGGACATTCATCCCTGTACATAGTAGACCAGCACGCAGCGCATGAACGGATTACATATGAGAAACTCAAAAGCATTTACACACAGCAGAGCATACAGAAACAGATGCTTCTCACACCTGTTGTTCTGGAGCTTACACCTGTTGAGTACAGTGCATTCGACGAGATATCATCATATGTATCTTCAATGGGAATTGAGACTGCCCCTTTCGGCGAATCTGCTCTGGCGGTCAGGTCCATACCCGTAATACTTGATAAGGGTGATATAAGAGCGATAATCTTTGATCTTATCCATGAAGTACTACAGGAAAACAGCAACACAAAGGATTACCTGCACGATATTCTTGCCTCTATTGCATGTCATGCAAGCATCAGGTCCGGGGATTGTCTTGCCGCCTCAGAGATACAAGCCTTGCTCAAAGACCTTGATGATATCGGTTCTCCATTGACCTGTCCGCATGGCAGGCCGTTATTCAAAAGGATCAGCTCCGAGGAGATTGAACGTTGGATCAAAAGACGCCCCTGATCGTCCTTACCGGCCCCACTGGTGCCGGTAAGACCGCGATAGCAATCAAACTGGCTCTTTCCTACCCCATAGATGTGATATCCGCCGATTCCATGCAGGTTTATAGATATATGGATATTGCCACGGCAAAGCCCGGCAGAAAAGAACTGTCTGTTCTTCCTCATCATCTCATTGATATTGTAGATCCTGATGAGGATTTCAATGCAGGGATGTTTGCTGACCTGGCTGGCCGGCAGATCACAGAACTGCGTTTACACGGAAGGATTCCGATTGTGGTCGGAGGTACCGGCCTGTATATAAAATCCCTTGTATACGGGCTGATCCCGGCACCTGCAAAATCAGAGAAGTTGCGCAGCTATTTGAGAACATTGAGCAGGGAAAAAGGGATGTGGTTTCTCTGGCACTTTCTGGCCATGCTCGACCCTGCATCTGTGCAGAAGATAACCCCCAATGATTCCGCAAGGATATTCCGTTATCTGGAGATTATCTTTCTCTCCGGTATAAGGCCGAGCGGTCTTCAGGGCAGACACGGTTTTGCCGAGCCTGCTTACAGTGTGCATACCGTATGTATCATGCCGGATCGGCAGAGACTGTACCATTCCATCGATCGCAGGGTATATGATATGATAGATCAGGGCCTTGTCGATGAGACCAAGGGGCTTCTTGAAAGGGGTTATACCCCGGCTTTAAGATCCATGCAGACCCTTGCCTATAAGCATGTAATCAGATATCTGAATTCAGAGCTGAGCCTCGATGAAGCTGTCTCTCTGATTCAGCGCGATACCAGGCACTATGCGAAACGTCAGATAACCTGGATCAGATCGCATCATGAGCAGGATTGTTATTACAATGCCGAGAAAGCGGTACAGGTCATCTCGCATCTGATCGATGAGATATACCGTACACCATGAGATCATGCAGGCGATGACACCAAAGACAAATGCGATCAGGTTCATCATGATATTCCTGGTCAGACAAGAACATATGAGCCTATGATTGTGCATATGTCCCACATCATGTGTGAATGCCTAAGCGATAAGTTCTGGAGCCAGTGCAGCAAGAACAGGTCCGGGCTGTATCAGTTCAAAGTTTGCACAGCAAAAAAGAGAAGTTCAAGCATGTCCTGTCTGATGATATCCCTGTTTATCTGCTATTGGTATCTTGTTGCATCAGGTATTTTCATATATGGCAAGGCATCGTTTATATGATAAGGGGTAATTCGTGATTCACAATACAAAACGTTATTTTGAAAGACGCCTGCGCAAGAAGACAGGTTCTGCCATACACGATTACCGTATGATTGAAAACGGAGACAGGGTTCTTGTAGCTGTCTCGGGAGGGAAAGACTCCATAGTTCTTCTCAAGGTTCTTTCTGATCTCTGCAGGGCCGCCCCTGTAAACTTCGAAATCATTCCAGTACATATCTCGACAGGTTTTGAAAAGGATTTTTCACGTATTAACAGATGGATCGAGCAGTCTCTCCACCTTGAGGTGGTGGTGTTTGAATCCGGAATATCCGAGATATTGAAAAAGGCCTCGGATCCGGACAAAAGTCCATGTGCACTGTGTTCGAGGCTCCGCAGAGGAATGCTCTACAGCCTGGCGGAAGAGAAAGGAGCTTCTTCCATTGCCCTGGGACATCATATGGATGATGTTGTTGAGACATTCTTGTTGCGCTGTCTTTTTACAGGCCAGATAGGGGCAATGGCGCCGTCGCGGTATTCAAATGACGGAAAGAACAGGGTGATAAGGCCCCTTGCATATTGTACGAATGAGATGATAAAAGAGTACTTTGCCTTTCTGGATATCGAACCGGTTGAAAACTCATGTGTGATACGTGCAGACGGGAAAAGAGACCTGATACGCAAGTACATTGATATGGTACAGAGAGATATTCCCTCGGCAAGGAATTCCCTTTTTGCCGCTTTGGGGAATATCGACATGAAGAGTATGTGTTTAAAGGAAAACAGCTGTGCGAATCATCATCGAAGCTGACAAGCCAAAGCCAAGGGCGATAAAACGTGTGGCGGAGATCCTTTCTGCCGGAGGGATTATCGTATATCCCACCGATACGGTTTACGGGCTGGGATGCTGTATTACAAACAAGAAAGGCATAGACAGGATCAATTCCATCAAGGCATCGGTCAAACCCAGGAGCATAATGTTCTCGGACATCAAGAGTATGAGCATGTATGCTAAGATCTCCAACGAGGCATTTCGTGTACTGAGAAATCTTCTTCCCGGTCCGTATACCATCATACTTCCGGCAACCAGGCTGGTCCCCAGGCTCCTGCAATCGAACAGGAAATCCATAGGTGTACGTATACCCGACCACTGGTTTTGCAAGGCAATCGTGGATGAAATCGGCGAGCCGATAATCACCACAAGTGTCCCTCTGTATCACGAAAGGCTTCATATAGACCCGGTTGAGATAGACGATGATCTCGGTCACAGGGTGGATGTGATTGTCGACAGCGGTATCCTGCCCGACATTCCATCTACAATGGTATCCCTGGAAACAGGTATTCCACAGGTGATCCGTGAGGGGCTGGGCCCGGTTGACATATTCGGATAAATCTCAATGAATAGGACATAGGCGCATGAAAAAGATGCTGATAAATGCGATCCACCCTGAGGAGATCAGGGTCGCGGTTGTCGAAGAAGGTCTCCTCAAGGAATTGCACATTGAAAGTGCATTGAAAGAACAGCTCAGAGGAAATATCTTCAAGGCAAGGATCTCGAAGATCGATAAAGGTCTCGATGCCGTCTTTGTGGATTATGGAAGGGAAAAGAACGGCCTGCTGCCCATCGGAGATATCAATCCCGCTTTTATACCCGGCGCTGAGCCAGGCATGGATATAGCCTCTGTGCTGAGAACGGGCCTTGAGATACCGGTTCAGGTAAGCAGGGAGGAAAAGGCTGCCAAAGGTGCACTGCTTACCATGGATATCTCCATCCCGGGAAGATATATGGTCCTTATCCCGAAGCACGAGATTGCGGGCATATCGCGGAAGATCGATGACGAGGCGCAGAGGAAACGGCTCAAGGAGATCATCGAACAGCTTCAGCTTCCCTCGGACATGGGACTGATTGTTAGAACCGCAGGCATGGATAAAACAAAGGCGGAACTGTCCAAGGACATCAATTATCTTTTGCGGCTCTGGAAAAGCATTGAGCGGGACTATATCAAGATGCCCTGCCCTTGCCTTATTTACCGCGAAGGTGACATCATCATACGTTCCATCCGGGATTATTTCACCGCCGATATGACAGAAATACTCATCGATGATGAAGAAACATATAAAAGGGCGACAATATTCATGAAGAGCGTCATGCCCCGTCACCGCGGGAGGATAAAGCTTTACAAGCAGCCTAAGCCCTTGTTTACCAAATACGATCTTGAACAGCAGATACAGGGGATTTACGACAAAAAGGTAAAACTGAAATCCGGCGGCACCATCGTTATAGAGTCGACCGAGGCCATGGTGGTAATAGACGTGAATTCCGGACAGATCAGAAACAGTAAGAATATAGAAGACACTGCCTTTCTCACCGATATGGAGGCAGCCGATGAGATTGCCAGACAGCTGGTGCTGAGAGACCTGGGTGGCCTTGTGGTAATCGATTTCATAGACATGCGTACAAAAGCTAATATACGCACTGTGGAAAAGGCACTTAAAGACGGTCTTAAGGATGACCGGGCCCATATTGTCATGGGCAGGATATCAAAATTCGGCATACTCGAGCTTTCCAGGGAAAAACTGTCTTCAACCCTTCTTGAGAAAAGCTATGTACAGTGCCCGGGATGTGAGGGAACAGGGATAGTCCGGTCCGTGGAATCCTCGGCGTTCATGGCTCTGCGAGAGATCCAGCTCTTTATAAACAGAAACAAGGCCAGAAGGCTTCTGGTCGGACTGCCGGGTGATGTGGCCCTGTATCTTCTCAATCAGCAGAGAAGACACCTGGCAAGGCTCGAACAGGAATTCTCAGCCGAGGTGCAGATCTATTCTCTTGGCACACTCAAGCACGGTCAGATCCAGATTGATCTTCAGGAACCAACCGCATGAGATCTTTTTTCATATGATACTCAGCGATGCCTTTCATGATGTATCATCCTGGTCTGCAGGCATTGCGATACATACATGAAGCTCTGATATTGACATTACTTTTACATCCAGTTTCTTTTATCGGGGTATAACATCGACAAACAAATCGGTTTATCATATCAGATATATTATAGCTGTCTCTTATACACAT
>OMKS01000646.1_pt1 | contig 32192 bp, 19 predicted proteins | sample 1674721 | NCBI WGS metagenome assembly OMKS01 (sample SAMN06264996, study PRJEB25208) | sediment metagenome | isolation source: hot spring sediment | place: USA: California | collected 2014-09-02 | reverse complement strand
CGTCAATACCGACCCGATAAAACTCCTTAAAAAGGGTAATATGCTCGCTTTCGATTCAATTTACAATAAGTACAGTAAAAGGTTATACGGATTTGTATTGCGTTTTATAAAAAATGAGGCAGATGCAGAAGAAATCATACAAGAGGTATTTCTGAAGATTTGGGAAGGAAAAGAAAAAATTGATCCCCGTGCTTCATTTGAATCTTACCTGTTTACTGTTTCTTACAATACAACAATGAGCCTTTTACGTAAAAGGGCGAATGAAGTCAAATATGTTGAATTCATCAAATACCGACAACATGTACTAAATGAAAATGAAATAATTGATGATATTCATTATAAAGAACTCACTATAAAACTCAATGAGTTGTTAAATCAACTTACTCCGAGACAGAAAGAAATCTTTTTACTAAGCAGGAAAGAAGGTCTTACCCATAATGAAATAGCCCAAAAGCTAAATATTTCTTCCAATACGGTAAAGAACCATTTCATATCGATTCTTAAATTTTTAAAGTCAGGTTTGAGCAAGGATTTCTTTACAGGTTTACTTTTTATCTATCTTTTTTTATAAAAAATTCATTTTTCAATAGTCCTGTTTAACAACTGAAACGTATAGCATTTATAATCATCAATAAGATGATAACGATAAGTTTAATTTGACAATAGTTTCTTCCCCGGAATGATTTCCGGGAGGAAATTTTGGGAAGAAAAATGACAAAACAACTTTTAATAAAATTTTTTAATGACGAATGCAGTCAGGAAGAGCTTGATATTGTTATAACATGGATCAAGAGCAAATCTTCCGATTATTCGATTGACTGGGTCCGTAGTATTTGGAATATCCACGAAACAGATGATAGCCTGCCTGGCGATGAAAAATTTAATGCTTTACTCGATAAAATTCATCACAAAATAAATATCAGCAGTAAAAAGGAAAAGGAAAGTAAAAATTTCAATTTAGTTATTAACTGGATTACTCGTATTGCCGCTCTCCTTTTATTACCATCGCTTGTATTTTTATATTATTCGCAAAATCAGAATGTATCTCTTAAAACCGAACTTTCCTTGTCCAATATTGATACGCTTGAAGTAGTTACTCCGGTTGGTTCAAAGACTACAATACAATTATCTGATGGAACTAAAGTTTATTTAAATCATGGAAGCAAATTGAGATATCCTCAAAAGTTCGTAGGAAACTCAAGAGAAGTAAGTCTCATCGGAGAAGGCTATTTCAAAGTTCACCACCAGCCCGAAAATCCTTTCATTGTTAAAACCGACAATATGCAAGTGAGAGCCGTGGGAACATCTTTTAACGTTTTTGCATATCCTGACGAAGCATTTTCTTCTGCAACTCTGGTTGATGGGAAGCTAATAATTGACAAAAAAACGAATGATAACGGCTTTGTAACGATTGGAACAATGATTCCGGGGCAACATGTAACGTACAACAAAAATACCGGATTAACATCCAGCACGTTAGGTGAAATTGAAAAATACATTTCATGGAGAGAAGGAAAACTTGTATTTAAAAGAGACAGCATAATTCAAATTGCTCACCGATTAAGTAGATGGTATAATGTAGATATTGAATTTGCCGATGAAGAAGCAAAAGAATTCACCTATACAGCAACATTTACTGATGAACCCCTTGACCATATTCTCGATGTATTAAAAGATGCCGCGCCAATCGATTATAAAAAGTTGCCACGCCAAAAACTTTCCGATGGTTCTTTTTCAAAACAGAAGATAATTATTACAAAACGAAAATAACAAAATAAAAATAGATATGCCTATGAGATAACTACTTTAAAAAGCAACAGGGAAATGCGCCAACATTTCCCTGGGAATGATTAAAAACAGCCCATGTAAAAATACAAGGGTATTTTCTAACTAAAAACATTTTAAAAGTATGAAAAATTTAAAAATGAAGCATGTTGGGAATCAATATTTTCCCAATATTTTAAAATTATTGAGAATTATGAAACTAACAGCATTACTATTATTGGTTTTCGTATTCAATATTTTTGCCAGCGAAACCTATTCGCAACCCAAAATGCTGACGCTAAAGATGGAAGATGCGATGGTAGAGAATGTTCTATCTGAAATTCAGAAGCAAAGTGAATTTTATTTTATATACAGCGAAAAAGTAGTTAACGTCGAAAGAAAAGTTTCCATTGATATCGAAAATCAGAATGTAGAAACTGTTCTGAAAGATGTATTTGCAGGTACTGATGTTACTTTTGCCATTAAAGATAAATTAATTGTTTTATCCACTCCTGAAATAATTGGAATTACTGCAAACGCTTATTTTCAACAAGGATTCATTTCAGGTACAGTACGAAATTCAGAAGGTTCGCCTTTACCTGGAGTAACAGTTGTTGTAAAAGGTACTACACAGGGAACAGTTACTGGCTCAAACGGAGAATATACAATTTCAAATGTTCCTGTAGATGCCACTTTGGTTTATTCCTTTGTAGGCATGAGAACTCAGGAAGTTTTAGTTGGGGAAAAAAGTGAGATAAACGTTGTATTGGAGGAAGAAACAATTGGAATTGAAGAAGTTGTTGCAATCGGATATGGAACTCAGAGAAAAATTGACTTAACAGGTTCGGTAGCTACAGTTACTTCCGACGACATTGTAAAAATCAATTCGACTAACCTGGGCCAGGCGATACAGGGCCGCATGACAGGTGTCCAGGTAACCCAGGGTTCTGGTCAGCCAGGTTCTGGAGTTGATGTGAAAATCAGGGGAGTGGGATCCATTTTGTCAAATAACAGTCCGTTGGTACTTGTTGATGGATTCCAGGGAAGCTTAGACAATGTTGACGCTAACAATATTGAAAGTATTACGGTTTTAAAAGATGCAGCGGCAGCGTCTATTTACGGTTCCCGTGCGGCTAACGGTGTAATTTTGGTAACCACAAAACTTGGAAAGAAAGGCGATTTGCGTGTTGATATAAAAAGCGATATGGGCGTACAATCCCTTACTCAACATCCGCATTATTTAAATGGTCCGGATTGGGCTCGGCATCAAAATGAAGCAAGGCTTTATAATGGGAAAGAACCATACTGGACGGAGCAGGTATCAATTACTCCTGAAGAAATATCTGAGTGGACTGACTGGTTAGATTATACGTTCCGGCCAGCCTTAATTCAAAATCACCATTTAGGTTTTAGTGGAGGAACAGAAAAAACACGGTATGCAGTTGGATTAGGTTATATTAATCAGGAAGGTACAATCATTGGAACCCAATACGACAGGTATAATGTTTTACTGAATATCGAACAGGATATAAACACGTGGGGAAAAGTTGGTGCCCGTCTGAGATCATCAAGATCAAACTATCAGTACTCAATGGAAGCTTATACCAGCCCAAGTCCTGCAGCATTAATGCAAATTGTGCGAACTCCTCCAACTATTCCTCCGTATTTTGCCGACGGTACTTTTGGAGTGCCTCGCGATGAATATCCCGGCGAAGCATTCTTTTTGAACGGGAATGGAACTCCTGCCATGATTCGGGATATTTATGATAATACAGAACAGCAAAACAGCAATGTTGTTAATGTATTTGCTGAAATCAATTTGTTTAAAAATCTGAAATACAGGTTTGTAACAAATGGTTCAACCAACGAGACTTTTCTCCAGGAGTGGGAAGATAAATGGGAAATTTATGCCCAGGATGATGTTGAAAAACTTGATCCGATTAGATCCAGTGGTCCGGCAACATTATCAAATTCATCATCTCAGGGTTATCGGTGGGAAATTCAAAACCTTCTCACCTATGATTTATCTGTTGATAAACATACATTGAATGTTCTTTTGGGTTATTCTGCAGAGAATGGAGAAAGGAAATCATTTTCTCTACAAAAAGCAGACTTCCCAAACAATGAAATAAAAGTGTTAAGTGCCGGTAACGAATTAAGAAATGGAACTGGCTCAGGGAGTGAATTCTCCATCATATCTCAATTCGGAAGACTAAATTATTCATTTCTTGATAAATATTTGTTTCAGGCAAATGTCAGACGAGATGGATCTTCGGTTTTTGCTCCGGGTCGTCACTATGGTGTTTTTCCTGCTTTTTCAGCCGGATGGCGGATTTCCGAGGAATCTTTTATGGAAAATTTGGTATTTGTCAGCAGTATCAAACTGCGTGCTGGTTGGGGTCAACTTGGGAATGCAAATATACCGTCGTATGCCTGGATTAGTACCCTGGCTGTTGATGGTGGTTATGTTTTGGGGAATAGCCAGGCACGTTACCCCGCATATTTCATTGAAGATATGACAAATGAAGATGTAAAATGGGAAACCACAACAACAACCGATGTCGGAATTGATTTTAGCCTTTTCGATGGAGCTGTTTCCTTTGTAGGCGATATATACGAAAAGAAAACAACCGATATGTTACTACGGGGCACTATTCCACAGTCTGCCGGATTTAGCAACGGGCCAATTATTAATATTGGTGAAGTAAAAAACAAAGGGTGGGAAATGCAACTCACTTACCAAAACCGTTTTAACGAATTAAATACTGCCCTTTCCTTTAATTTATCGCAGAATAAAAGCGAAATTACAGATTTGGGCGGGGTAACTCCCTGGATTGAAGAAGGCGTGCTGAAATACGATGAAGGTTTGGAGTTGGGTACATTCTGGGGCTACCAGGTGGAAGGAATTTGGCAAAACCATGATGAAATTCGAAATAATGCACACCGACCCAACGACAGGCCGGGTATGTATCGCTATGCTGATTTAAACGGTTATGATGATGAAGGAAATTTAACCGGTCAGCCCGACGGAATAATTAATGATGCGGATAAAACAATATTGGGAAGCTATTCCCCATCGTTAATATATGGATTCAATATGGAATTTGATTATAAAGGATTTGATTTTTCAGCATTTTTCCAGGGTGAAGCTGATAAATTTTTGGCAATTTCGTCAAATGACGGAGCAAATGGGGAAGGTGAAAACGAGAATATTCCCCAATATTATTTTGATAATAGGTCTATTCTGGATGCAAACGGAAATGTTGTAAGTGGATCCCTTCCTGCCTCAGGCGCTGTTACCGACGATGGACTTTGGGATTCATCTGAAATTCAGAATGTTTCATATTTAAGGCTTAAAAATATCCAGTTAGGTTATTCTCTCCCAAAACCTTTAATATCTAAACTCGCATTAAAAAATGTGCGGATATATTTGAATGCGACTAACCTGCTTACCTGGACAGATTTTGTTGGTTATGACCCGGAATTTAAGGGTGGGGAAGGCGGAGACGGCGCTGTTTCTGACAGTGGTATCGATTTTTATCCTTTACACAAAACCATAGGTGGAGGACTTCAGATTACTTTTTAACTATAAAATAAAATTAAAATGAAAAATTACAGTAAATATATCATAACAGCACTTCTGCTGATAATAAGTATGGTAAACTGGAAATGTTCCGATTCTTTTTTAGAGTCTTATCCTGTTAATGATTTAAGTGCCGGGACTTTTTTCAAAAATGAAACTGATTTTCAAAAAGCAGTTAACGGGATTTATGATGCAGTTCAGGACTACCAAACAGATTTTCATTTTTTCCCGGTAGTTGACGCTGCAACACCTTATGCACAGGGAGGTGGAAGCCGTTTTGGTTACTGGGATAATGGGTTAATTACAATCAACACTGGGTGGAGAGTTGCTGAGGCATACTGGCCTACATATTATACAACTATTTTTAGAGCAAATGAGGTTTTGAAGCATATCGACGATGAATCTGCAAATATGGCACAATCTGTCCGTAACCGGTTAAAAGGAGAGGCTTTGTTTTTACGCGCCTTTTCATATTTTTATATTGCTAACTTTTGGGGCGATGCTCCCCTGATTACAACGGTACAAAATTTTGATGAAGTATTGGTAAGCCGCGATCCAAGGTCGCAAATTATTGATCAGGTTGAAGCAGATTTAACTGAAGCTGCAAATCTTTTGCCGTCGGTAACTACTTACCGGGGAATTGAATCGCTGCTGGGAAGGGCCAGTAAAGGAGCCGCTCAGTCATTACTTGGTAAAGTATATGTTTTTGAAGAACGGTGGGATGAAGCAGAACAGATATTAAAAAAAGTTATAGATAGCGGAGATTATCAATTGTCAGACAGTTTTATTGATATGTTTTGGCCTACAGGAGAAAATGGTCCGGAGTCCATATTTGAAATACAATACAGCGATGATTCACGCGAAGGCAGCCAGTTTACCAGGTATTGTGCTCCTAATTCCGCTTCAGGAATCCATGAGAAAGGTTACAACTATATTAATCCAAACGAGAGATTTGTTGATTTGTATGAAACAAAACAAGGATTCTCAGTAAATAGTGCATTTTTGAGCCGTGAAGTGAATGGGCCTTCTTTTAAATACAACTTTAATTATACTTCAGATGACCCAACGTTTGATCCCGAAAATCCATTCAATAACCGCGATCCACGTTTAACCTGGACTGTTTTTTATGAAGGAACGCCATATATCCAGGAATTTGAGGCCAGAACCGGGCAAACGGGTATTAAATATATTCCAGGCTATTCCAATAATACAAACCATAATACAGTGAAATACATTGTCGGAAAACTGGACAAAACAGCCAGTGATAGTCCGCAAAATTATATTGTGTTAAGATATGCCGATGTGTTACTTCTTTATGCAGAAGTTATGATTCAGAAAAACCAACTTACTGAAGCAGTAAAATACATTAACATGATCAGGCAACGGTCAAGTGTAAATATGCCTCCTATCAGTTCAATGCTAACAAAAAGTGAATTGACTGAAGAATACAGAAAAGAGCGTTTCAGGGAACTGGCTTTTGAGTATGGGCATATTTATCTCGATATGAGGAGATGGGATATTTTGGCTGAGGAGACTGTATCGTATTGGACGGCCAACAAAAACGGAGGAACAAATCCAGCCCTTACCACTTTTGATAAAAATTATTACTGGTGGCCTATTCCTGAAAACGAAAGGACAAAAAATCCAAACTTAACACAGAATCCGGGATATTAGGAAATTAGTGAAATATGATTTTTACAGATTCTGAAATTTATAAGTGAAATTGTGTTTTGTCAGAATTTATAGAAATACATAAACTTATCATTAAAACACAAATATAATTGGGGAAAAGGCTGAGGTTGCCGGGCTCATTGCCGTAAGATTGGATGAAGCCCGGTAACCTGAATTATTTCAGGTCTGATTTTTTCTCCTGTTTCCAGTATTGTGTCATGTTGAAACATATTTTATAATCTGGCCGAAATGTTACAGAACAGGAAACGAAACTTCAAATATTTTCAAAAGAACGAACTTACTTTTATCGCAGAAACAAGTAATAAAGAAGAATAATTGAATTCATGAATTATAAAAAGACTAAAAACGGTGATTTGATGTTGTCGGCTATCGGTACCGGCTGCTGGGCATTTGGCGGAGGTCAGTACTGGGGGGCACAGGACCAAAAAGATGTTAATGAGGTGGTTCATGCCTCTGTTGATTATGGAATTAATTACTTTGATACAGCAGAAGCATATAACGAAGGAAGAAGCGAAATCTCTTTAGGTGAAGCAATTAAGGGTATTCCCAGAGAAAAATTTCTCATTGGAACTAAAGTCAGTCCGTCAAATTGCTACAAACAAAAACTGATTGAGCATTGCGAGGCATCTCTAAAACGGCTGCAAACTGAATACATAGATTTATATATGGTACACTGGCCGATACATCCGCATTCTATAAAACACTTTACCTCTGATTCAAAAATAATTGAAAATCCTCCAACCATTGAAGAAGCGCTTGAATCATTGAGGTTATTAAAACAACAGGGGAAAATCAGGAATTTTGGAGTGAGTAATTTTAGTTTAACCCGGCTTAAAGGTTTGCCAAATAATGAAATAGCAGTCAACGAACTTCCTTACAATCTGTTGTGCAGGGCAATTGAATATGATACTTTACCGTATAGCCAGGAAAATGGTATTGGCATTATTGGGTATATGGCTCTTTTACAAGGAATTCTGGCAGACATTTATCCAACACTGGAGGATGTGCCTGTTTGGCAACGACGAACACGACATTTTAATTGCAAAAGTACTAAAGAATGCCGTCATGGTGAGGGCGGAGCTGAGAAAGAAACGAATGCCGCATTAGATGGAATCAGAAAAATTTGTCAGAATACTGGCATGTCAATGGCAGAGTTAAGCATCAAGTGGATTCTGGCAAATCATGCAATTACCTGTACGCTTGTTGGTTCCAGAAACAGAAATGAGCTGGAATCAAATATAAATACTGTAAACAACGAATTGGATAAAGATATTAAAGCTGAACTTGACCAAATCACTCTGCCTTTAAAAGAGAAGCTCGGCAATCATTTCGATTATTATGAAAGTGCAGAAAACGATCGGACTAAATAATGCAACCTGAAATGAATAGGAATCAAAACAATCAAAGAGTACCATTCTTTAAAAAAATCTGGTTATTGATGCTGGCTTTTGGTCCAGGAATATTCTGTATTGGTTATACAATTGGAACCGGCAGTGTAACGTCAATGGCCAAAGCCGGAAGTGAATATGGAATGCAGTTGCTTTGGGTACTGGCATTAAGCGCCTTTTTTGCAGGTATTATGATGGAAGCTTATGGCCGTTATGCGGTTGTAACAGGCGAAACTGCAATTCACAGCATCCGAAAAAAAATCAAATTCGGAAAGTTTCTTGCAATTGCAGTAGTTATTGGTGTAGTTGTAGGACAGTGGAATTCACTAACCGGTATTTTGGGAATTTCAGCGAACGCAATTTACGAACTCATTCATCTTTTTTTTTCAAATACATCAGCCGAAAACTATTGGGTGGTATTAGGAATTGCCATTTTTATAATTGTGATTTTCTATGGCCTGCTACTGAAGGGGAATTACTCATTTTTCGAAAAAGTACTTATTATTTTCGTTACCCTGATGGGAATTTCTTTTATTATTTCAATGTTTATTGTGTTACCAGCCCCTTCCGAAATGGTAGCAGGCCTTAAACCTACCATCCCAAAAGTACCCGGGGGAAAGCTCATGGTGGCTGCCTTTGTTGGAACCACCATGGCTGCTCCCACTTTTTTGGTTCGGCCACTGCTAATGAAAGGAAAAGGTTGGGGAAAAAACAATACACGCGAACAAACAAAAGATGCTGTATTCTCAGCCGGATTGATGTTTGTTATCAGCGGTGCAATAATGGTTACAGCTACAGGAGCACTTTTTCATAATGGTAAAACAATTGAAAAGGTTCTTGATATGGTTTTAACACTCGAACCTTTGGCCGGACGATTCTCGGTTTTAATCTTTGTGTTGGGAACTTTAAGTGCCGGCTTATCTTCAATTTTCCCTATTCTAATGGTGGCACCATTGCTGATAGCAGACTACCGCAATGGGGAACTCGACACAAATTCAATTCAATTTAAAAGACTCACGGCAATTGCCGCAATCGTTGGATTGATTGTGCCGGTGTTGGGTGCTAATCCGATTTCATCTCAAATTGCAACCCAGGTAGCCAATGTATTCGTACTTCCATTGGTTGTAGGTGCTATTATCTATTTGGTAAACAACAAGAAAGAAATGGGTGAGCACAAAGCCGGATTCTTTTTAAATGCAGGACTGGTTCTGGCTTTAATTTTTTCCTGCTTTATTGCTTATAACGGGATTATTTCACTTTTTGAATTATTTCAGTCATTATAAAATAATATGAAAGCACTGGTTCTTGAAGAGTATAACAAGCTCACATATAAAGAAGTCGCCAAGCCTGCTCCGGCGCCAAATGAAGTATTAATTGAAGTTAAAGCTGCCGGAATTTGTGGAAGCGATGTTCACGGTATGGATGGAAGCACAGGAAGGCGCATTCCTCCGGTTATTATGGGGCACGAAGCAGCAGGAGTTATTGTAAGCTCAGGAGAAAAAGTTTTGAATTGGAAGCCAGGTGACAGGGTAACCTTCGATTCTACTATTTACCGGCTCGATGATTGGTTCACCCGAAAAGGGTTATACAATCTCAGCGATGACCGGATGGTACTGGGCGTTTCGTGTGCCGAGTTTAAAAAGGATGGCGCCTTTGCAGAATATGTAACAGTTCCGGAACATATTTTATACAAATTGCCCGGGAATGTTAGTTTTGAACACGCAGCTATGGTAGAACCCGTTGCTGTTGCTTTACATGCAATAAACCTTACAGATATTTCTTTGAATGATACAGTGGTTGTTGGCGGAGCTGGTATGATTGCCCTGTTCGTTATCCAGTTGTTAAAGTTACATGGTTGCGGGCAAATCATTGCATTCGATATCGACCAGGACAGACTTGAACTGGCAAAAAAGCTGGGTGCAACCCACGTATTTCATGCTGAAAAAGCCAATGTGGCTGAAGATGTGAAAAAACTGACGCAAGGCAGAGGGGCTGACATAGGATTTGAAGTTGTGGGAATATCCCCGGTAATAAAAAGTGTTATAGAGTCTGTTCGAAAAGGAGGCCAGGTTACCTTGGTAGGGAATGTGTCACCGGTGGTAGATTTACCGCTTCAGCAGGTAGTTACCCGTCAGTTGCGATTGCAGGGGAGCTGTGCCATTTGCGGCGAATATGAGCAGGTGCTGGATTTAATCAGCAAGGGCAAAATCCAAATCGATCCGCTTTTGAGTACCGTTGCCCCGTTAGAAGATGGCGCTGCCTGGTTCAACCGGTTGTACAATCGTGAAAAAGGATTAATGAAAGTAATTCTCAAACCCTGATAACCTGATAATATGAGTGAAAGACAAATCAGAACCGCAATTATTGGCTGTGGAAAAGTATCTCATCTTCATGCAGCAGCCCTTCAGCAAGGAAAGAATACCGAGTTGACCGCAATTTACAGCCGTTCAATCGAAAAGGCAAACGAATTTGCATCTCAGTATGGAATTTTAGCATTTAACGATATTGAAAAAATGATAGCAGAAGCAGACATAGAATCTGCTATTATTTGCACTCCCCACCCTTTTCATGGAGATGTTGTAGTTAAAGCAGCAAATGCAGGAGCGCACTGTCTGGTGGAAAAACCGCTGGCATCTTCGCTGCAGGATTGCGATTTGATGATTCAGGCCTGCAAAGTAAACAACGTAAAACTGGGAGTTGTCAGTCAGCGTCGGTTTTATGCGCCGGTACAGCGGGTAAAAAAGGCCATAGAAGAAGGGAAAATCGGCTCACCTGCACTGGGTACCATTAACATGTTGGGCTGGCGCGACAAAGCCTATTATGAAAGTGATGAGTGGCGCGGGACCTGGCAAATGGAGGGCGGGGGAGTGCTGGTTAACCAGGCGCCCCATCAACTGGATATTTTTCAATGGTTGATGGGCCCCATTGATGAGGTGTATGGTGTTTGGCGGAACCTGAACCATCCATACATTGAGGTGGAGGACACTGCGGTTGCCATTGTGAAATTCAAAAACGGCGCCGTCGGGAATATCATTGTCAGCAATTCTCAGAAACCGGGTATTTACGGGAAAGTGCATGTACATGGAACGAACGGAGCTTCAGTTGGAGTGCAAACCGATGGTGGTGCCATGTTTATTGCGGGTATGTCCTCTATTGCAGAACCTCCGGTAAACGATTTGTGGACAGTTACGGGCGAGGAAAATCTGCTGGACGGTTGGAAAATGGAAGATTCAGATTTTTTCAATTCCGTTAATGCTATGGAATATTACATGAAACTGCAAAACGAAGACTTTGCCGAAGCGATTATTCAAAACAGAAAACCGATGGTGACAGGAGAAGAAGGCAGGATTACCGTAGAATTGTTTTCAGCCATTTACCGTTCGACCCGCGATAACCAGCCCGTAAAGTTTCCACTGAAACCTGAATCTGACCGTGATGATTTTGACGGGCGGTTAGCAGGAAAATAATCCGTAAAAGAGAAAAAAATGAACAGGCGAAAATTTTTGATCAACAGTTTGGGAGTGACAACAGGAACTATTTTAAGTACCTCCCTGATAAGCAGTATTGGAATCGACCCCGAAGCGGCAGATGCATTTTCAACCGTTCCTGATGTTTTGATGGAAAGAATAAGATCTAAATATTCTCACCGGTTGCCGGTTACAGATCAAAACTACAAACGATTGAAAAACTATATTGAGGATGAACCCATTCCGGAGTATTCCTGGGCGTCTGATGAAGCTTATGAAGCATTTCAGGACATGAAATATGGCATCCGGATTCATTGGGGGATTTATTCGATCTGGAATCTTAACGGTGAATCCTGGCCGTTTTTGGGAAACCGCAATCCAGATATTAACTTTGAGATGAAACAGGAATACCAGTCGTTATATAAAACCTGGAATCCAACAGGTTTTGATGCTGAAGAGTGGATGAAAACCTTTAAAGAGTGTGGCCTGAAAATGTTTGCTTTTACCACCAAGCACCATGAAGGTTTTTCAATGTTTGACACAAAAACAAGGGTAAAGAAGCGACCAAACTGGACTGCTCCGGGAGGGCCCGCAATTGAGGAGTGTGATTTGGCTTACAGCATAATGGAAACACCTTTTAAGCGCGATGTGGTGAAAGAGCTTTGTGATGCTGCCCACCGGCATGGCATTAAAATCGATTTATACTTTTCACATTCCGATTGGTACGATACCAATTTCCGTCCCTACGGATATCATCCGCTGCAGATTCCATCAAGCGAGGAGTGGTGTAAATCCAAAAGTGATGATGAACCTGAAACTGAATTTGAAAGAACCAAAGGGCGGCAGCAGGATTATCTTACCATTGTGCCGGATCCAACCCCTGAAGAAGAGCAGCAGATGATTGATCGCCACAGGGCACAATTGAAAGAACTGCTTACCAATTACGGAACCATTGATATGATGTGTTTTGATATCTGGCTCGGGCCCCGGGTCTGGCCTCAGCTAAGGCAAACTTTACTTGAACTTAGAAAAATTCAACCTGATGTGATGTTCCGTGCACGCGGAATTGGAAACTACGGAGACTATTATACCCCCGAGCGGTTTGTTCCCGAACGTAAGGAGAATTCAGATGTACCCTGGTTTGTAATTTATCCGTTGGGCAGATCCTTTTCTTTTGATTCAAATCCTGAAAGCTATAAAGGTGCAAAATGGATTGTCCATAACGTAATTGATTCGGCAGCAAAAGGAGGTAATTTTATGGTTGGGATCGGTCCTGATGAAAATGGACGGTTTTCGCCCACTGCAATCCAACAATTGAAACAGGTTGGAAAATGGCTGAAGGCAAACGGGGAAGGAATTTACGCAACCCGGGCGCGTGATGATGATAATTGGAAAGAGGGTGAGAATGTTAGGTTCACTCGTTCAAAAGATAAAAAAACCATTTATGTGCATTGTTTTGAATGGCCAGATGAACAGCTCATCCTGAAAACCCTTCAACCTGAAGAAAATTCCAGAGTTTATTTGCTGGGCAATAAAAAACATCTGAAATGGGAAATAAATGCTTTTGGAGAATTGGTCATTTCAACGCCAAATACTTTGAAAAAGCAAATGAGCGAAGATGAGCAACTGGCATTTTCATTCAAAATTCAGATAGCTTAAAATGATTGGTATGGAAAGGTTAAAAGGAAAAAATGTTTTTATAACAGGTGCATCTCAGGGAATTGGCCTGGAGATAGCGAGACAACTGATTGAAGCGGAATGTAATGTCTGTTTGCACTATTACCGGTCGGCTGAAGAGCCCGAAAAACTTAAAACCCGGGCTGAACAAAAAAAGTTGAAAGCATTGTGTTTGCAGGGTGACTTAACAAGTGAAACTGAGGCTGCCGGTTGCGTCAAACAAGCAACAAAAGCTTTCGGGATGTTCGATATATTAATCAATAATTCCGGTTCGCTGGTAGGAAGAAGCAAACTGGAAAACATTTCGTTGGATTATTGGCAAACCGTAATCGATATAAATCTGACCTCAATGATGCTTATTACCCGCGAATTGTTGCCTTTCATGAATACAAAAACTGGTTCAAGCGTCGTAAATCTTGCTTCGCTGGCAGGACGCACTGGCGGGCATCCCGGGTCGCTGGTATATTCCATGTGTAAAGGCGCTGTACTCACCTGGACACGAAGTCTGGCCAAAGAGCTGGCACCACAGGGAATAAGGGTAAATGCCGTTGCACCGGGTTTTATTGAAGGAACCAGTTTTCACAAAACCCATACCACCAGGGAGTCGGCGCAGAGAACCATTGAGGGAATTCCCCTTGGTCGTTCCGGAAATCCAGGTGATGTGGCCCGGGCTGTACTCTTTTTTGCTTCGGAATACGATGGTTTTATTACGGGAGCTACACTCGATATTAACGGGGGTGTATATTCAGCCTGATGAACTGCCGACGAAACAAGCCATAAACGATTATATAATATTGCGCATAAACATTACCGGCAGGTACATTTTTGATTCTTCACAATAAAACTTTTAAAATGAATACAACCGGAAATAAAAATCAAACCCTTCAATTCAAAATGATTTTGATTTTTTCAGTCTTACTTTTTGCGCTGGTTTCGCGCGGGCAGAAAACGACAGAGGATAATTTTTCGTCAGATTCTGAACAACACATGTTGCCAAAAAATGAGCGAAATTATTTGCATACGAGCGGTTATATCGAAGATGTTCCGGTTGCTGAATATCGTTGGGCTTCAAGGCAGGCTTATGAGGATTTTAACGATATGAAATTTGGCATTCGTATTCACTGGGGGTTGTATTCCATTACTGAACAACCCAAAGAATCATGGCCCTATTTAACCTTATCGCATGAAGAAAAGCAGGCGTACAATGAATTGTATAAAACATGGAATCCACAGGGATTCAACGCCAATGAATGGATGGATCTATTTGCAAATTCGGGAATGAAAATGTTTGCTTTTACAACAAAACATCATGAAGGTTTTTCAATGTTCGATACCAAAACGCGGGTGAAAAGGCGGGTAAATTTCACTTCACAAACCGGTCCGGTAATTGAAGAATGCGACCTGGCTTACAGCATCATGGAAACGCCCTTTAAACGCGATGTAGTAAAGGAATTGACCGATGCCGCACGCGAACGGGGTATTAAAATCGATTTGTATTATTCTCATCCCGACTGGTACGATGCGGATTTCAGGCCCTATGTCTGGCACCCCTTACAGGTTCCTTCGTCTGATTCCTTGTCGGTGAGGGGAAAAGACCTCATTCCCCTGGATAAAAACCATTGGGGCGATGTTGGTGCAGTAATGACACCCGATCCTACAGCCGAAGAAGTTGATCGTATGATAAAGCGCCATCGCGACCAATTGATTGAATTACTTACCAACTATGGAAAAATTGACATGGTTTGCCTCGATATGTGGTTTGGTCCAACAATCTGGCCCAAATTACGCGAAACAATAATCGAGCTTCGTAAAATACAGCCCGATGTGATGTTCCGGGCCAGGGGCATTGGAAATTATGGCGATTATTACACACCGGAGCGTTTTGTTCCGGGAGACAAAGAAAACACCAATGTGCCCTGGTTTGTAATCTATCCCCTGGGCAGTCATTTTTCATACGAAAAAGATTCGGCAAACCATAAGGGCGCAAAATGGATAGTCCATAATATTATTGATTGTGCTGCCAAGGGCGGTAATTTTATGGTGGGGGTGGGGCCAAATGGCAACGGAGAATTTCACCCTGTTGCAAAAGCCCAGCTACTGCAAACCGGTAAGTGGCTAAAACAAAACGGCGAAGGCATTTATGCTACCCGACCGCGCAATGCCAGTTTCTGGAAAGAAAATGAAAATATCAGGTTTACCCGTACTAAAGATGAAAGGTCAATTTACGTCCACTGCTTCGATTGGCCAGGCGAGCAACTAATATTGGAAACGGTTAAACCGGAAAAGGGAGCACAAATATTTCTTGTTGGAAATAATCAAGCCCTGAACTGGAAATTCAATCAAATGGGAAATCTTGAAATTGAAACGCCAAAAAACCTTTTAGATCAGATTCCTGAAGAATTACAGTTAGCATTTACATTTAAAATCATTGAGAATTGACTTGAGTTAAATTTTTAAAAAGAGATAAGAAATGACAATATTATCAGAGGGTAAATCATCTCAAAAAAACAAACCGAAAAATATACCGCGAAGAACTTTTGTGTCAACTGTCCTTTCCGGGGCGGTTTCAACAGTCGTATTAAATAATCCATCAACAGTTTTAGCCATGAATTATCTGAAAGAAGACGACCTGAATTTTTTGGCTCCTGAAGGACCAAACAAACCTATGGGCAGGGGGAAGGGAATTTTTTTGGGCAGGGTTGCCTGGGTTCATAAGCCTGAAGCCTGTACATGGAATGGCACCGAAGGTTTTTGGTGGGAAGATAAATGGAATAACCAGCAGTTCATTTCAGAAATGTTTTCCAAAACAATTCACACTGTTTCAGGAAAAGAGACGGATAAAAAAGCATGGAAAGCAATTTTTACCAGTTTCAACGAAACACACGGAAAAGGTAAAAAAGATTACAGAAAAGGGGAGAAGATTGCTTTGAAGGTAAACATGAACAACGACAGGCGTAGCTACGACGATACAGCCTGGATAAACTCTTCGCCACACGTGGTAAATGCGGTATTGGAAAGTCTGATAAACCATGCCGGAATTTTGCCTGAAAATATCACAGTATTTGATTCATCACGGTATTTTACCCCACATTTTTACGATAGTATTCACAACGCTTTCCCAAAAGTAAAAATGGTGGATGGGTACGGAGGATTGCCCGGACGTGAGAAAGCCTTGTGGACTCCGGCGCAGGTTACCTATGCCAACATGAACCGTTGCGGAACTTCTGTGGCAACTTGTGCCATTGAAGCCAGTTACCTCATCAATATGTACATTGCCAAAGGGCATCCTTTTTCGGGGGTTACACTCAGCGGAAAAAACCATTACGGAACCATCGACGGTCGCGAACATGCCATGATAAAAAGTTACAACACCGGTTACGGCACATACAATCCGATTGTGGAGGTGATGGGGCACAGGGATATGGGAGGTAAAACGTTATTAAATGTTTGCGACATGCTGTATGGCTGCTATCATTCCGATTCAATTCCAATAAAATGGAACATGGAACCTTTTAACGGGCACTGGCCGTCGAGCCTCCTGGTATCGCAGGATGCAGTGGCCAACGATTCGGTTGCCACAGATTTCCTCACCACAGAGTTTGGTCCCAGAACCGATATCCCAAAAGGTGTAAATACAGGATATAAAGTGGATATGCGAAATTGCGACTCAGTCTTACACGAAGCTGCATTGGCCGACAATCCACCTTCAGGGTCCGTTTATGCACCGCATGGCGACGGAATCAGGCTTCAAAGTTTGGGTGTTCACGAACACTGGAACAATCCGAAAGAGAAACTTTATTCCCGAAACCTTGGTGCCGGCGAGGGTATTGAATTGATGAAGTGTTAATCAGAGGGAGTTGAAATCTAAATATTCAAAAATAATAAATGGCTAAAGCCGAAGAATCGCAGCAAAAACTTACCCCGGGCTTAAGCCCGGGGTAAATGAAAGCCTTTTCTGACAAGGGCTCAACAGATTTCGAATAATAAAACAATAAAATTAGTATCATGCTAAAAACAAAACTTATACACCCCGAAATTTTACAGGCACTTGGCAGTAATGGGCATGGCGCCAAAGTACTTATTTCCGACGGAAATTACCCGGCAACCACGGGTGCTCCGCAAACTGCAAAAAAGGTTTTTTTGAACCTGGCCCCGGGAATGTTATCGGTAATAGATGTCCTGAAAGTTATTTCTGAAGCTATTCCGGTGGAAAGTGCACTGGTAATGACCCCGCCCGATGGTGAAGAACAGCCGGTTTACAGGGAGTTTAAAGAAATTCTGGGTGCCGGAATTCCGCTTGTTTCAACCAAACGATTTGAATTTTATGCTGAAGTTAAATCGCCCGATACCTGCATGGTAATTGCTACGGGAGAAATTCGCCGGTTTGCCAATATTCTTTTAACTATTGGAGTTGTAAAATATGAATAAAATGAAAAAACTACTTTTAATTTTCCTCCTTGTTGCAGGAGGAAAACTGGCATTTATAAAATATTCAAATGCCGGGCAAGAAAATTCTGTATCAAACGAAATGTGCTGGTGGTACGATAAACCTGCCGCCAAATATTGGGAAGGATTGCCGGTTGGAACTGGTCGGTTGGCCGGAATGGTAATTGGAACAATTGAAGAAGACCGGTTGTGGTTGAACGAGGAAACGCTTTGGTCGGGCGGACCAAATAATCCAAACCGGCCTGGCAGCCTGGATCGGCTTGCTGCCATGCGAAAACATATTTTGAATAAAGAATATGCAAAAGCCGATTCCATTGCACCCTGGTTCAGCAGTTATCCGCAACGGGTGCAGCACTATCAGCCCATGAGCAACCTGAACCTTATTTTCGAAGGACATGATGCGGCCAAAGTAAAAAACTACAGGCGCAAGTTAAGCATGGACAGTGCCCTTGTGACAATTACCTACCAACTGGATGATGTTTTTTACAAAAGGGAAGTGTTTGCCAGTTACCCTGACCAGGTTATTGTTATGAAAATTTCGGCCAGTAAACCCGGTAAAATAAACCTGACATCATGGATGAACAGTTTGCAGGAATCAGCTGTGGCAACCGTTGAAAACAACGATTTGGTGATATGGGGAGGAACTACAGATTTATTTCACGAAAAATATGCTGAAAGGCACATCCCAGGAGAGATAGAATGGCAATCGCGCATTGAGGTTCGGCAGGAGGGTGGTAGTATTGAACAAGTATCGCTGGTAGGAAAAAACAACCAGCCAGGCCTAAAGGTTAATGGAGCAAATTCTGTAACTTTTATTGTAGCAGGCGCTACCAACTGGGTAAGTTGGGACGATGTAAGCGCAAATGAAAAAGAACGTTGCGATGAATATATTTCCAAAGTAACAGATGTTTCATGGGAAAAACTCAGAGAGCGGCATTTGCAGGATTACATGCCCCTTTTTCATTCGTGCAAAATTAACCTGGGAGGAAATGAAGCTGGTCTGATAAATACGACTGAACGAATGGAAAAGATGCGTCAGGGAGCAGAAGATCCACTTTTTGTATCGCAATATTTCCAGTATGCAAGATATTTGTTACTTGCCGGTGCCCGCGAAAACACGCTGGCATTCAATAACCACAATATCTGGCTCAACAATATGGAAGGCCGCTGGCAGGGCCGATGGACATTGAATATTAATATTCAGGAATGTTACTGGCCGGTGGAAACTACAAACCTTGAAGAACTGAATCACTCCTTGCTCATTTTTACTGAACAACTTGCTGAGGCTGGGCAGAGGACTGCAAGGGAAATGTATGGCTGCCGGGGTTGGGTGTCACATCATGGGACCGATATTTGGTTCAATACTGCCCCAACCGACGGGCATGCTCATGCTTCAATCTGGCCTATGAGCGGCGCCTGGTTGCTTCAGCAACTCTATGACCATTACCGTTATCAGCCTGACAGGAAATACCTGGAACGAATTTACCCGCTGATGAAAGGTGCCGTGGAATTTTTTCTTGATTTTCTTATTGAACATCCGGAAACAGGTGAATTGATTACCCTTCCTTCCACAACCCCTGAAAATTATTATATCAGTGAAGACGGAAGAAAATCGGGCTTATCCATAGGAACCGCCATGGATATTCAGCTTATACGGAATCTTTTCAGAAATACCATTGATGCAACTGAAACTCTGGGAAAAGATACCCCAATGCGGGAGGAAATGAAAACCGTTTTGACTAAGCTTCCTCCACATAAAATTGGAAAATACGGACAGTTGCAGGAGTGGTATTATGATTTTGAAGAGTTTGACGTAACTCACCGCCACTTGTCGCATTTGTTTGCTTTTTATCCCGACGATGATATTACCATATACAAAACTCCTGAACTGGCAAAAGCCGTGGAAAAGGTATTGGAACGAAAAGGAGACATCAGGCTGGGCTGGTCGGGAGCATGGAAAATAAACCTGTTTGCACGGCTTCAAAAAGCTTCAGAGGCCTTCAATATTTTAAAACAAATGTTGGTGGATGTGAGCATTCATCCGCGCGAGGAAGACAGTACCATTACACCGTCATTTGAAGGGAACCAGGCTATTCAAGGTGTTGCAGCCGGAGTAGTGGAAATGCTTATGCAAAGTCATTCCGGCGAAATCTCCTTGCTACCGGCATTGCCGGAAAACTGGCAGGAAGGAAGTATTAAAGGCCTGAGGGGAATGGGTGGATATGATATAGATATTATATGGGAAAAAGGTGTGCTGAAAGAATCTGTAATTGCTTCTGATTTTACACAGAAATGCCGGCTGAGAACAAAGACACCGGTTAAAGTAATGTCCGGAAATCAGGAAATCAATTGCAAAACATTGGATAATGGCACACTTGAATTTGATGCTGATGTAGGAAAAATGTACAGAATAGTTGCCATTTAAGTTATTAAAAAATGAAGGGATTTCTTTTTCTGTTTATGCTGTTATCTGTTGCCGGCATACTTGGTGCAGCAGAATATGTGGTTTCTGTGAACGGAAGCGACCAAAATCCAGGAACGGTGGGAATGCCTTTTCGGACTATCCAAAAAGCTGCCGATGTGATGCAACCCGGAGATGTTTGTATCGTTAGGGCAGGAACCTATCGCGAATGGGTTAAACCTCCACGGGGTGGAATTTCCGAAATGAAGCGAATAGTTTATAAAGCTGCACCCGGTGAAGAGGTGATTATAAAAGGTTCAGAGGTGGTGAGTAACTGGAAAAAACAGTCGGGTAATGTTTGGATGGCTGAAATTCCTGATTCATTTTTTGGCAAGTTTAATCCGTTTAAAACCAATATTAGCGGAAATTACATCCGGTATGGCCGAGATTATCATTTGGGTGATGTTTACCTGAATGGTGAGTCATTGAAAGAACGAATAAACAGGCAGGATATGGAAGCAAGTCCGAAAACATTCTTTATTGAAGATACGGATAGCACAACCCGCATTTTTGCCAATTTCAGGGGGATTGACCCCACCCGCGAACTGCTTGAAATAAATGTACGCGAATGTATCTTTTTTCCTGAGATTAAAGGCCTGCAATACATTACCGTTAGCGGTTTTAACATGATGCATGCTGCCGCAAACTGGGCCTATTTCAGGGCGTTTCAGCATGCCTTGCTGGGAACTTACTGGGGAAAGCACTGGATAATCGAAAACAACATCATTTCTGATGCACGTTGTTCGGCAATAGTTTGCGGTAATGATCCTTCAGGAGAGAATGAGGGTTTCGATGTGGAATCGGTTGGGCATCATATTGTGCGGAACAACGAAATCAGGCGCTGCGGGCAGGCGGCTATCCACGGTTTTAAAGGTTGGGCCAGAAGCGTTATCGAGGGAAACCTGATTGAAGACATTAATATAAAAAATGAATTTGGCGGATTTGAAACCGGTGGAATTAAAATTCATTGTCCTGTTGACTTAACCATAAAAAATAACATTATTCGCAATGTGCGCATTGGAGAAGTGGGGCAGTACGCTGGAATCTGGCTCGACTGGTCTGCGCAAGGTTGCCGCGTTACCGGAAATATTGTTTATAATTCAACCGCGCCGGCGCTTTTTCTGCAAAATGGCCACGGTGGAACTGTATTGGTAGATAATAATATTTTTGAGGGTGAAATCCGATCTTCTATGGCAAATTGTATTTATGTGCACAACCTTTTTGTAAACTGCAACTGGAATTATCAGTTCGAAAATTTTTCGCCTGTTTTTTATGAACCGCATACCGGAACAGTTGCCGGGCAAATTCCGATTGCATACCAGAATGACCTTAATTATAATAACATTTACACACAAACAGGAACCGCTGAAATAGAGCAATATCCGGGTTTTCGTTTCAACCAGAACGTTTACTGGCAGGGGGCTTTGCCATCCACGTATGGCGATTCGGAGAGTATTGTAAAACCCGATTTTATTGCAAATGTGGTTTTCAATTCGTTTAAAAATGGCGTTGAACTTACTTTACTTTCCGATAATTCACTGGTTAAAGTAAAAGCACGAATTATCGATGCTGATTTTGTAGGAGTGAACAACATTACGGGTCAAAAACTTGATGACTGGAAAGGAAATAATATTTCAGTGAATACTGATATTTTTGAACGTAATCGTAACATGAAAAAAATTCTTGCTGGTCCTTTTGGCGAATTAAACAGAGGCAAAAACCAAATGACTTTTAATGCAGGTAAAAAATTTTAATATGAATGTGGCTAAAGCCTGGTTGTCAATTTTATTAAGCAACCGTCAGCTTAAGCTGACGGCAATAAGAAAATGAACTATATTTATTTGAAATGGCATTTTGCCGTTCACTTTAGTGAACGGATTGGGTAAGTTGCATTAGGATAAGGTTTTAACCACATTTTTAAAATAACGGGACATATATGCGAAATGTCTGATTCAAACGATATAAATTGATAAAACATGAAAAACATTATCTTCAGCAAATACAGAAAAATCATAATAATGGCGGTTTTACAATTGCCGTTTATTGCATTTGCTCAAACCGGTTGGTACACCGAGGGCAATTTCGCCCCGGAAAAGCGAATGAAAATTACAATTCAGAATACGCTGAATATTGACAGAGACGACTGCCCGGTTGTGATTACCCACGAAGAATTTCCGGTGAAAAAGCTTCACGAAATGTGGGTGACAATTGTTGATCCGAGCCTCCCTCCCAAAGAAAAGCCAACCGAAGAAGAAATGGCTTTTGTTGGGGGCCATGGTATTTTGGAGGAAACAAACGGGCATCAGATTTTTTATCAGCTCGATGATTTGGATAAAGATGGAATCTGGGACGAACTTTTCTTTCAAACCAACCTGAAAGCCGGAGAAACAAAAACCATGTACATCTATTTCGGTTTTTCGGGTCGGGGCTGGAACCCTTTGGGCACCTATGCCACTATTGGAAGTTACTGCCGACATATTATTCCCTGGTGGGAGAGTAAAAATATTGGATGGAAGCTCTGGTTTCCCACAAGTGTTGATATGTATGGTAAGCGCCAGCCGCACCTTATTTCGCATTTGATGTGCCAGGATAACCTTTGTGGTTATTCGGGTGTGCATAAAGTCAATTGGGAGTATGGCTCCGATATAATGCGTGTGAGCAATTCGTTTGGCGCAGGTGGGATTGGCCTTTTTGAATTTGCAGAAAAGCCTGACTCCATTTCGATGCCACGTTTTGCGCCGGTGGAAGGAGAAAAAATCTCGGAAGCGAATTTTAACGAAGATCAGATTACTGACACCCGTTATGCTTTTGATGTAGTGGTAAACGGACCGTTGCGCAGCACTATTCGTGTTAAAACCATGAACTGGGACAGCGGTAACGGTTTTTATGAATTAACCCAGGATTACACCGCATATACCAATCAGAATTATTCAACATGTAAAGTACAGTTTACTAAATTTTTGCCCCATCAAAACGGGGTGCAATTTGCCTGTGGAATTCGTGCCAATGAAATTGATGCAGAAAACTACATTGAAAAAGGCATTGCCATCCGTTCAGGAGAGGAACTGGCTGCCGACCCCGACGATGATTCGGAACTTCGAACCCATAAAGTTGATTTTGTTGGTTCGGCACTGGTGGTGAAGGATATTTACCAGCCGGAATATGTAAAGCTTAAATCGTTTGGAGGGAACCATGTTTTCAAAATTCATGTCAATACGGAAAAAAGTTTTGAATATATGATTGCCGGCGCCTGGAGCGAAGGCGTGGTTTACAATACACCTGATTTGTTTAAGGAATATGTAAGAAAATCAGCCCTGGAATACAACAATCCGGTAATTGTTAGTTTTAAAGATTTGGAGAACAAAGCATTTAATCATTAATAAGTTTACAATCATGCCAAAAACCAGTTTTTTTCTTTTCTTTTTTTTATTGATTATTAATGGGATAGCACAGCAAACCTGGCAATCGAAATTCGTAAAAACCGACGAAAACGGAAAATTAGTTTATGTTCCTGATGAACGTGGAAATATTATTCCGGATTTCAGCCAGGTTGGATTTGCTTCCGGAGAGATAGAAATTCCTGATGTGCCCGTAGTTGAAACCCTTGAACCGGTACCAGGCGATAATCTGGAACGTATTCAGCAGGCCATAGATCGTATTGCAAAACTACAATTGGATGTTAACGGATTCAGAGGTGCATTGTTACTCAAAAAAGGAACCTACAATGTAAACGAAACCATTTATGTCAGGCATTCGGGAATTGTTATCAGGGGAGAAGGTACAGGGTCGGAAGGTACTTTAATTCGTGAAGTAGCGAACGAGAAGTGTGATCTGTTCCGCTTTGCCGGAAAAGGGAGTGTAAAAAGACAAGAATCGACAATGGTTGAAATTACCGAAAATTTTGTTCCGGTTGGCCGAAAGTATTTTGAAGTAACAAACACGTCTGATTTCAAGGTTGGCGATTCGGTATTGGTGTACCGGCCGGGTACGGATAAGTGGATTCATGATTTGAAAATGGACCAGATTGTTGAACGGGAAAATACGCAACAATGGAAGTCTGATACCTATCATTTTTATTTTGAACGAATAATTGAGGCAATTGAAGGAAACAAGGTTTATTTTGATAATCCGGTAGTAATGGAAATGGAAAAAAAATACGGAGGCGGGTACCTTATGAAATATTCCACATCCGGTCGTATTAAGCATTGCGGCATTGAAAATTTACAGATGGAATCAACTTTTAAGCATGAAACCGACGAAGAACACGGGTGGTTTGCTACAAGTTTTTCAGACGTCAGCCAATCATGGGTAAGGAATGTAATTGCCAAATATTTTGGGCAGGGATGTGTAAAACTCGATAGAGGATGCCGGAACATTTCAGTAGTGGATTCAAAAAGCCTCGAAGCAAAATCGGAAATAACAGGAGGTCGTCGCTATTCTTTTGCCAATGATGGACAAATGAACCTCTTTAAAAATTGTTATTCCACCTATGGCCGGCACGATTATGTTACGGGTTCGCGGGTTTGTGGCCCTAACGTTTATACCAATTGTACCTCAAGAAATGCCCAATCGGATATTGGCCCGCACCAGCGGTGGGCAATGGGGACACTGTATGACAAGATAGATACCGACGGCCAGATTAATGTCCAGGACAGAGGCAGAATGGGCTCAGGTCACGGTTGGGCCGGTGTAACCCAGGTGCTTTGGAATTGCCGCTCCCCCAAAACCGCAGTACAGTCGCCCTGGGTAAGTGGGAAAAATTATTGCATCGGGCTGATTGGTGGAAAATACCCGGGCCATTTTGATGACAGGCCGGATGGTGAGTGGGAAGGCTACAACAAACAAGGGCTAATTCCTGAATCGTTGTATGAAGCGCAACTTAAAGACCGGTTGCATAAGCTTAATCAAAACAAAAACTGAAGTTTATTTTGGCAATTATTTTACTATAAATTTCACCAATGATTCAGTTGAAGAAGTAATCAGTTGAATAAAATATATACCGCTTTGTAAATCGCCGGCAGTAACAAATCGAAGGGTTTTATTGCCGGCGGTTTCATAAGATTCCCGTAACGTTTTAACTGGTTGACCTGCCAAATTAAAAATCGTTAATTTGACCCTGTCATTTGCAACTGTATTGAAGCTTATTGTAACCATTCCATTTGTCGGATTTGGATAAACATGTAATCCGCCTTCCGTCTTCTTGAAATCATTAGATGATAATATATGTTCTTCGGGTTCAACAACAACAAAATCAATCCTGCATAGTTTATGTTCCAACACAAGCATGTTTAGGGTATGGTTTCTGGGAGCCAGTTTTTCGCTGCTCCAAATTCTTGCTTTTTTTGTTTCTTCCGGGGCATGAAAATCTCCAACAGTCATTTGAGCCCCATCAATTCCAAAGCCGGCAGTCCCCGAATCTGGTTTTTTCTTCCCATACACATGGATTTTAGTGCCTGAAAACTGAAGAGAAAACGTACTATTGGCAAGGTTGCTCTCTGTAAAATCATTATTATAATTGCCGTTCTGGCCGGAAACTACGCTCCAGTTGCCACTATAATTGAACTGATTGAGACCGGTTCCTGTTTCGCTATCATTTATGTACATAACATTTTCTGGAAAGGTTTTTTCTGAAACAGATGCAAATTCAGATGATCCTATTTGATTTTCAGCTTTTATTCTGAAAAAATATTTTTCGCCTGCCTTTAATTCGTCAGCAAGAAAGGTAGTTTTATTGGCAGTTACAGAGTCAATAAGTGTAAAGTTTGTGCTGTCTTCAGAAATTTCAATTTTGAACTGGTCTTCCAGAATAGATTCATCAGTCCATGTAAGTCTGATTTCGGATGACGAAACAGGGTAAGCTTTCAAATTCCCCGGTGCTGCCGGTTTTTCTGTTTTGTCTGTTTCAGCTTCAAAAAATTTCATGTTCCGCCATTCAATAATGCAATCATTGGTGCCCACACCTGAGGGTTTGCCATAAGCTCCAAACTTAAAATAGTAATCACCATCAGCCTCATAATGAGTGTATTTATTGTATAATTCGCCATTTAAATAAACCGAAACCTCCCGGGCAACTCTGTTGTGAATGATGTTAACTTTCAGCCACTTGTCGTTTTCGTTGTTATAATCAGTATAAACATTTTTTAGTGGCGTGAATGTGCCCCACCGATCCTGGTTGGAGGGAACATAAAGTGTACCTGAATCACTTGTCTTCATGCTGTAAATTAAAATCTTGTTTTGACTTCTAATCATGTTTTGCCATACCTGACAAACATGATTCGGGCCAGGACTGCCAACCGTAAAGCGCATTTCCCCCTCCATCTGGTACACGCCGTTTTGCTGGTAGTTGTTGTATTCGATTTTCATTTCAGATCGCGAAGCATTGGGATCGCCGGTAATAATGAATTTATAAACGGCATCGGAGTAATTGGTTGTATCTCCTGTGTAGGTAAATTTACAGAAATTGTAATGTTCCTCCCGGCCCGAAACAAAATCTTTGAAATAAATCATGTGGTAATTGCTTGGATTTTTCCTCTGCAACTGAAGTTTTAACCCAGGGTTGGTCACATATTGCCAGGAAAAACCCGGCAAATTGATTTGTGCCAACAAATTATATTGGATAGTAAAAGTAAATGCGATTAAATAAAACAATTTTGACAAGTAATTTTTTTTCATAATTTTTAGATTTCGCGATAAACAGTCTGAATTAATTCTATTTTCTTATTTATTTATTTTACACTACCAGAAGCACTTCGAAATAACCTTCACTCTATTATAATTTAAAAAAATAGATGTGTTGTCAATTTTAAAGTTTCAGTTCTGTCTTGTGACGCTTTTTTAATTATAAATACACTATTGTTTCCTTTTAAATGAATAGTTTGCATTCCAAATAAATGGTTTTTACTGAAAATTAATTGCCCGGTTATATTATAGATTGCAAGGGTGTATTCGGCTTCGTTTCCCGGATCAACAAACAAAATCCCGTGTTTTAGAATTGCCTTAAAATTATTACTCACCACATTTGAATCCAGGCCGGTAACAGGCCCCAGTTCATCCACAATAATCCAGGTAGAAGAGGGAAGAGAAACACGGTTGTTTTCATCAACTGCATAGTACTGGTAATAGCCACCTGGAAGTCCGCGTGTTGAAAGAGTATAAAAAGTATCGGCCGTAAAAACAGAAATTTTGCGTCCCAGGTTGACATTAATTAAGGAGTCGAGTTCAGAAACGGTTGTTGCATTTATTCCGTATTTTACGAGGTAAATATATCCCGGTTTATTTGATGCTGCTTCTCCATATCCTTCGATGTTATCTGTAATTTTGGCCTGCCCGGTTACAACTGGCCTCTTGTCTGATAAAATAAAGGAAGCTGTGGTTATTCCCGTTAGCGGTTTTCCGTCGAGCGAATTTAGTTCTTTTGCCGTTACTTCTATTTCTGATAAATCAGGTAAATTCCTAAACTTTCCGGAAGAAACAACTACAGAATAATCGTCGTTTTGGTGTACAGAAAAATTATCCTTTTCAAAACTAATTGTACCTGAAACTTCAAAAAAATTAGTGGTAATTTGTTCCGGCACCAACGGTAAACTAAACTGCATTAAAAAAGCTGTATCGTTAATTTGGATGAGATTAGATATTGCTGAAAACAAAGTTGTACCATTTAGCCTTTCATCGAGTTGAGCCTCATATAACGATGAAGGGAAAATACCTGGATGATTGTGTCCAACCCATTCTCCGTCTGGCCTGTTTTTTCGTTCTTTTTTTCCGATAAATCCGAAATTGTAATTTTTTGCTGAATTCCATGGACTTTCGCAGATTGACGATGAACCTTTACAGTTCCAAAACACAGTATTGGCGCCTGCCCAGCCATGGCCTGTACCTGAATCATCCCTATCCTGAACATTGATTTGTCCGTCCGATTCAATTTTATCGAAAAGCGTTCCCATAGCCCATCGATGGTGAGGGCCAATATCACTATAGGTATTTGTAGCTGTGCAATTGGAAAAAACATTGGGCCCGCAAACGCGCGCACCGGTAACATAATCATGGCGTCCTTCAGAAGTTGAACAGTTTTTCACCAGGTGGAGCGACCCCGTTATATTAAAAGAATATCTTCTGCCTCCTGTTAGGATTGATTTTGGTTCGAGGTAATGACAGTTTTCAACCGTAATTAAACGTGATTTTGATTGCAGGTTCACACAACTATATGAAAAATGAAACGAAGAAATATTGCGCACCCAGCAGTTTTCTGCACTGTAAAAAGCAATGGCATTCCAGGAGTGATCTTCATCCTGATTTGACGTGTAGGCAGATTTAAGCCTCATGTTTTCTATGCCAATATTCTGAAGCCGGTCAAATGAAAATTTGTAAACATAACCGCCGCCATATTTCGTTTCCATGGCCATTACAACAGGATTTCTGAAAAACAAGGTATCGCCGCTTACTTTTGTAACCAAACGCTCAAAGTAGAACGAGTAACCGGAGGGTGACCATTGCACGGTTCCTTCGCTAGGTGTTATCTGGTCCATTTTGATATCGGAAATCCATGCTGAGGTTCCGGGCCGGTACAATACAATATTATCTCCCTCCGTAAAATTTGAAGGATCGGATACAATCACAAACTTCCTTCCAACGGGAATATAATCTTCGGTTATTGCAACACGTGTGGAGGAATAAACAGTTCTGGATTTTCCGTTGTCAATTTTTATTAAATCTCTTTTATTTTTTCCTTCGGCAATAATAACTGTTCCGTTTTCAGAATCTCCTTCGCCACGCAAAACTATGCCGTTGGCTGAAATTTTTAGCTGACCGGAAACCTGGTAAACACCTGCTTTTAGAAGTACAGCGCCACGAAATCCGTTTTCATCAGGTTCAATATTATATAAAGAGGTGATAGCTGACTGAATTACAGAACCATCGTCTCCGTCAACCGGATAAACTTCCAGCACTGTTTTTATTTCAGGAAGGGGAACATCGCCATACCGGTATCCTACATGACTAAAATCGGGGATAATATTTCCCTTTTCATCCGGGGTGTAGTTCAGATTTCCTCCTTTGCCGTAATATACATGATCTGGTGACCAGAGATTTTGTGCAAATACAGGAAATACAAAACCTGTTACTAATAAAACCAGGAAAAATAGTAAAGTGTAATTTTTCATGCTTTTAAGTTATTTACTTTCAGAAAAGAAAAACATGCAGAAACCTGCTAATCAAAATAGTTGATGTACCAGTTTTTTTCATCTAAAAGCAAGTTATAAATTCTTTCCTGTTCGCCTGCCGGAAATTTTGCAGATACTTTTTCAGCCAGGAAGGTAGGATCGTTTCGACGTTTTGCTATCCTCACCAGGTCGTAAAATCTTTCTCCTTCAAATGCCAGTTCACGTGCACGCTCTTCAATAATTTTTTCTTCAAGATAAAGTTGTAATCCAAATAAATTGTCTGAATAGTCTTCATAACCGATAACTTCGTTTGTAACAGGATCTCTTTCGTACACGATATTCCCAATTTTTAATTCATCATCAGACAATAAAACATATTGCTGGTAGGATCTGTCTGCAAAACCAACCCTGCCCCTCACTCCTCTTTGAGGCCTTGAAGAAGAGGTGGAATAATTTGCACCGTTATTCACAATATTTACAGCATTTGTAAGAAAAGTTGTTACTCCTGTTTGACGTTGAAATGCCCAGTGAGCATAAACTTCAGCAAGCCAAAGGTGTATTCCTGCCGCCCGGTAAACTATAAAATTGGCATCCTGGGCATATTCATTTTTCCCAATGGAATATTTCCAGATTACAGTATCAGCATCTGCAATAATGGTATTTGCCGAACGAAAATCACCTACAGATTTAAAAAGGAGCATTTGCTGAATGGATGTGGCGTCCAATACTTCATTGTTACGCATATAAACATATCCGGAATTATATCCCCGGTAAAAATCACCGGGTCTGCCGCGGTTTACGGTCTTTGCATTCCAGGGTCTGCTATTGTCTCCTTCAACCAGATAATTATCCCAGATGGACTCCCAGTTTGAAACAGCTTGTTTTGAAGGTTTTAACATGTATTTATGCGGGCTTCTCGGTTCAAAAAACATTTGGAAATCGTTTTGCTGTAAGTTCGATTTATTAAACCAAAGCGTATAGATATGTTCACGGATATCAATATTTGTGAAGATATTTCTCCAGTTTCCCATGGCGAATGAATTATCTAACTGATACCTGTTGTTTTCTGACGAGAAATACACTATTTTTTCCAAATAATGAGCAGCTTTTGCAAGATCACCTTCTGTTAAATACATAATTCCAAGTAATGCATTCATTGCATGGATGTTCCAGATTGTCACTTCCCAGGTATAATCGTTATTATTTAAGGCATGATTCACGCCCACTGCTTTTACTTTGGTTTCGAGTTCTTTTGTAAAATAATCAATTACCAGATTCTGATCGAAGTATTTTTTTTCCAGCTCAATCGGATAATTGTACAAAGTATCGTTATTGTACCCATCAATACCAAAAACAATGTACATACTGTCGATGTAGGTGTCAGAAGCGTCAATATAAGCTTCTGTTTCTTCAATTGTTGTAAGGGATTCGTGGATATAGGGAACTTTACCATAAACTCTGACCGCATTGAAATATGCCCAGGCCCGCATGCATAATGCCTCTCCGTACAACCGGTCATAATTTGTGACCGGACTTGAAGGATCAGTAACTTCAGGATGATTTTCCTGTAGGATTTTGATTATATTATTGGCGGTGGCAATTAATTTAAAAAAGTTGGTTGGCGATGCGTATTTATTTTCCCTAGAAGGATTAAAGTTGTAAATTTCAACCAAATCAGCTTCAGCATTTGGTGTTATATTAACAAGGTCGCCCCGCAGTTCACCCAAAACGAATAATTGTTCAGCCAAATCCTGCTGAAGACCATACATGCCTAATGCTACTGCCCTGTATTCGAACCAGTCGTTAAAAATAGCTTCTTCTTCCACAAGAATTTCCTGTTTGGGATTAAAAAAATCTTTACAGGAAAAAAGTAGTATTTGTGAAATGAGGAATGCAAGCAGGTGTAATTTATATTTTATCAAATTTTTCATCATCTTTTAGCTTAATTTTATAAACCTAATTTAACGCCAATAATAAATTGTCTGGATTGTGGCGAAAGCCCGTAGTCTATTCCTTGTTCAATATTGGAACGTGAATAGCTGAATTCCGGATCATATCCCAGATAGTTTGAAAATGTGTGCAGGTTGCTTGCTGATATATAGAACAAGGCATTTCTGAAAGCCAGAATTTTATTAGGAAAAAAGTAGCTTAACGAGATGTTTTTAATCCTCAGATAAGAGCCATCTTCAATCCACCGGGTGGAAAAGGAAGTGTTTCCGGCAGGATCATTATATAGTGCCCTTGGAACATTGGTTTCCTGCCCATTGTATTGCCAGCGGTTTAAAACATTTTTGCTTTGGTTTTGTATCCCGATCATACTTTCGTTCTGGTATCGGATGTAATTAAACACTTCGTTGCCTGCCACGCCTTGTAAAAAAGCTTCTAAAGTCCAGCGCTTGTATTTGAAAGTATTAATTATTCCTCCAAAATGTTCCGGAATTGGGGAGCCAATAACAGTTTTGTCGTATTGATTAATGATGTTGTCAGGAACTCCTTCAGGCCCTGAAATATCTGAAAATATTGCATCACCCGCTCCAAATGGGACTGCTTTATCAT
>OMKS01000645.1_pt1 | contig 32194 bp, 27 predicted proteins | sample 1674721 | NCBI WGS metagenome assembly OMKS01 (sample SAMN06264996, study PRJEB25208) | sediment metagenome | isolation source: hot spring sediment | place: USA: California | collected 2014-09-02 | reverse complement strand
CCGAGATCTACACTATCCTCTTCGTCGGCAGCGTCAGATGTGTATAAGAGACAGATATTAGTATTGGACACCTACCGACTAATTTTTACAAAAGTAATATATCAAGACCAAATGGAGTTGTTACAAACGTTTCTATTGATCAATACTACGTAAATCGTATTTATCTTAAGAAAATACGATTTGAGACTGCTTATTACAATTATGCTATAAATATTTCTTTTTTTTCATTCTTGATGTTATTTGCATCGAATGAATCAATATTAAACATGTTTATAAAAAATATAAATTTTCCTATAACATCGTATTTATTGTATGATAATGGTTTGGAATATCCGAGCGGAGGGATCGGTTTTTTTAGTAATTTTTTTACAAGAAGAGGTTTTCAAAATAGTAAAATCGAACTAATAACAAACTTATTTACTTCAATAAACCCACTCAATTGGCATGAAAAACAGATGAAGATAGCTCCAGGAATTATATTCTTTCCCCAGCTGTTAATTAGATATCGGAATTTTCATATCAATTTAGAATTGTTTGGCTCTTATTCATATGGAATTAATAATTCAAAGAAATATTATAGGATGTATCCTCGTATTCAAGTTGGATATTCGCTGTTTTGCTCAAGTTATAAACTGAAAAACGATTAGGTTACAATTCCAAAGAGATATTCTGGTTCAGATGGAAAATGACTTTTAATGAATGGGTCCCCTCTAAAAACCTCCAATTACACTAATGGCATATTTGTCAAGAGTCGCGAAAAGGTGTCCCAAAAGTGGTCATGAAAAGTGTACCACTAAAAACCGATAGGGCAATTAAATTTTCCTCTGTAATAGAAGGAGAATTTAAGGCTTCGGATGGTCATTCGCCGAATCTGATTGCTCCGGCTGAGAACCGGGATAGTTCTCATAGTGTGCCACTTGTCGAAAAACAAGTACCCACTGACAACAAATTAAATGATCTTTATGCGGTAGCATTCGGGTAACTTATCGAGAGGCAGGTGAAGATATTCCATCTGCCTCTCTTTTTATCGTTAAGAATGACAAATGGAATCCTCTTCCGATAATGTGATCGCCCGGAAAATTGCATTGATTCTATCAGATACTAAAAATCATAGGTTTGAATATATTCGTAATATATCATATCCCCAGCCGGGAATCTCGAAGGAAATCTCTTTTCCGGCAGCTGTACAATAATCATTTCCCAACAGGGATTCCAGTTTGTTGACTACCAGCCAGTTGGGCAGGGTAAATGTTACCGTCCGTTTATGCGGGGATTTGCTGAATCCGACGATAAGGCGGTGTTCACGGTCGCCGCGGGAGTAGATCATCACATCTTTGTCGGTGTAGAGATTCAGATAATCGCCGCGGCGCAGGCAGGTGTATTCGTTGCGGAGTTTTGTTAATTGTTTAAATGCATGCAGCTGCTCGGTTTCCCATTCACTTAATTCATCATCAAAGCGCATCATGCGGCGGTTGTCGGGATCGTTGGCGCCGGTCATACCGAATTCATCGCCGTAGAATACGATGGGGACACCGGGGATCGTCATTAAGTAGCAAAAAAGAAGACGTTCTTTCAGGTAGGTCGCATATTCATCAACGGTTATCGGCGGTTCGCGGAACGCCCGCTCGACGCCGTTTTCGGCGAGGGTAAGATCACCTTCCAGCAGTGCCATGATCCGAACCTGGTCGTGACTGCCGATGATGTTGCCCATCAGGTTATTGTAGCCGTAGACGCTGAGCGATTTTTCGAGACCGGCTTTCAGTTCATTGAAATCGCTTTGCGGGTCGGTCATCAGGCGGCGGAGAATGAAGTATTGGTTCATGTTGAACTGAGCCTCCAACATGCCGTTATTGACATAGGATTTGATCAGGTCATCGCCGCCGAAGGTCTCGCCGATCTGATAGACGCTGAGTGCCCGGTGCGGGTTGATCCGGCTTTTCATTTTACGGGTCAGTTCGCGCCAGAAGATGTAGGGCACATGCTTAGTGGCGTCATGTCGGAAACCGTCTATGCCGGTTTCCTTTAGCCACCAGACGGCGTTATCGGTCATCGTGGACAAAGCCGCGGGTGAATTTTCGTAGTCAAAAGAGGGTAGGAAAGTATCAAACCAGGTGGTCAGGCGGTATTCATCCCAGCGGCGGATATTGTAGCTGCCGTCGGTTAATTCGTAGCTGCCAAACCAGTCCCGGTTTTCCTGAAAATAGACATGCTCGATATGCACATGATTCGAGACGAAATCCAGCAGGATTTTCAGTCCGTGCTGATGAGCAGATTCGACGAGATTCTGGAGTTGTTCCAGCGAACCAAAGCGCGGTTCCGTTTTCTTCGGGCTGACTGACCAGTAACCGTGATAGCCGGTGTAGTAGCGATGCGGTTCGGGATATTCCCGCCAGGCTTTGTCTGTGGTTTGATTCACCGGTGAAATCCAGAGAGTGTTGATACCGATGTCGTTGAAATAGCCGCTTTCGATTATTTTCGTTAATCCGGCAAAATCACCACCCTGAAAATTCGCCCGCCGATCCAATTCGGGATGATTTACCGGTCGGTCATTTTCAATGTTGCCGTTGGCGAAGCGGTCAATCATCAGGGAGTATATTGTCGCATCCTGCCATTTGAAATCGGCATTGTTGCCAGCTGGTTTGCCGTTATCCAACCAGACAGTGATGACATTGCCGGGTAGATTATTCCGGGTTGCTACAATTCTCAAAATGCCCTCTTTCTGACCGGAATTCAGGGTGCTTAGATCAACGCAGACCGTTTTTTCCTGCAGTTTGATATATTTTTTCGGGTAGGGCTGATTATTGATTAAGGCAATGTAATCGAGTACCTCGGCAGCGCCTTTTGTGTCCACGGCAAAAAGGAGCTTTTTCGGGTCGTTAGTCTGTAAAAAGTAGAGTCCCGGGATAGAATCAGCGGCACCCGATTGCACCTGCAGCAGTGAATTGAAATCGCCGAAACCGTTGTCTACTTTGACCGGATTTTCCAGATCGTAAATTTCCCGGTTGCCGATGACAAACTGGTATTCGTAGATGCCGTCGTCCAGGAGAACCGACCGGGTAAAGATGCCGTCATTATCGTCATCGGACATCGGCGTCGCGGTACGGCTCCAGTTGTTGAAATTGCCCATAACAAACACCGCAACGTCTTTTTCAGGGACGGCGCAGCGAAAAGTGACCTCGGTTTTAGTTTTGACGATTAGCGGCAGAACCAGCGGGACCCTGCCGTTTATAAACCGGATCAGACTCACGCCGGAAAAACCATCTTTCGGCGTCAATTTAAGCGAATTCTCCTCGGGAATGTATTCGCCGGAGATTTCGCGGTTCGGTTCGATATTCAGTCCATATTTTTCAGCATAAAAAATATCGCTGACAGGAATTGTCGTCGTTTCGCCGGGATTGATGGAAATGAATTCGATCAGATCGGTGGTGCCGTAGGGATTCTGTTGATTGGAGCATGTGGACAGGCATCCGATCAGCAGAGTAAAAATAAGCACTTGGATGGTGTGATATTGTTGCTCTGCCATAAAAATTCTCCGCTTATAATTCATACAGCACCATTGCCGAAATGGGCTTCAGCTCCAGGTTGGTCTGTGATACCGGTTCGATAATGTCCACCCCGGCGCTGGAGTGATCAGCCACCAATATCCATTTGCCTTTTGGAATGGTAAAGGTCTCGGGATGGTGGCTTGGGTTGACCAGCACCAGTATCCGGCTCCAGCGGTCTTTTGAATTTCCGCGGGTGATCTGATACGCCAGGCTGTTTTTCGGGACAGTATATTTTTTATTATCCAGAAACTGAACATTTTTGCGAACCTCTACAGCGCTGGTCATGCGCAGCATTGGATGTTCTTTGCGCAGTTGAATTAACCCTTTGTAATAATTGAAAATATCGAGATTTTCCTGTTTGTAATCCCAGCGTATTTTATTGATTTTATCGGGTTGGTTGTAGCTGTTGTGCGAGCCGAATTTTGTCCGCAACATTTCCTGTCCGCCGTGAATAAACGGGACACCTTGCGATGTCAACAGCAGCACGGCGGCAAGTTTATCCATGGCTTTGAGCTCGGTGTCGGTTAACGAACTGTCGCCCTCGGTGGAAGCGACCAGTTGATCCCAGAGTGTTCGCCCGTCGTGGCAGGCGACGTAATTGAGCACTTCTGTGGGTGAATCGGCAAAATCGTCAATGCTGCCCAGGATGCCCTTTTTTATACTTTCGGGATTTTTCCCGGTTTGAATATAGCCGGGATCGGTGTTGTACCAGGGACCTTTGAGGGCATCGCGATAATGGTCGTTGAAGACGGCGAATCCTCTGCCACGCTGAGTACCCTTAACAGTAGGAGTAATCGGTGTTTCGCCGGCGGTCCAGGGTTCACCGTAAATAAAAATATCGGGACGAATCGTGCGCAGTTCCCTAACAATCATCTCCATGGTTTCCAGATCAATCAACCCCATCAGATCAAAGCGGTAGCCGTCAATTTTGTACTCCTGGACCCAATATTTCAGTGATTCAATGATGAAGCGGCGTACCATTGGCAGCTCCGAGCGCACCTCGTTGCCGCAGCCGGACCCGTTCCAGTAACTGCCGTCCGGTTTTTCACGGTAGTAAAAATGAGGTACAATGCCGTTAAAATTGTAGCGGATTTCGGAATTGCCCTCGGCGGTATGATTATAGACGACGTCGAGAACTACTTTAAGACCCTTTTTATGACAGGAGTCAACCAGCTGTTTGAATTCGCGAATCCGGCTGGCGTCAGCCTGGCGGTTGGCATACCAGCCGTCGGGCGAATTGAAGTTGACCGTCATGTAGCCCCAGAAATAGTTGTTCACCGCATCATCGTGTTCAAAATCCTGAACAGGGAGCAGCTGAATAGTATTGACACCCAACTCCACCAGATGATCCAGTCCGGTCCTCAGGTCCGTGCCTGGCAGGCGGGTATCTTCTTCGGTGAATCCGAGATATTTGCCCTTGTGGCGAATACCGGAATTTTCGGCAATGCTGAAATCACGCACGTGGATTTCGTAGATAACGGCTTCGCTGATGGGGAATGAGGGTGGTTCGGCGATCGGGGTATCGTCGCGATACACCAGTGCCCGACCGTTATGGCTGGTCACACAGCGGGCGTAGGGATCAATGAATTCGAGCGCCGGCTTGTAGGCGGGATCCGGTCCGTTGACGGAATAGGTATAGTACATTCCGATTAGGTCTTCATTAATCGCAGCCGACCAGAGCCCGTTTTCTTTTCGTTCCAGGGCAATTTTTCTGGCATTGCCACCTTCGGCTTTCCCGTAGAGATTCAGAGTGACCGCCGTGGCGCCCGGTGCAAAGAGTGAAAAGACGGACTTTTCCGGCGAGTAGTTCAGTCCCAGCGGAGCATCAGTATGATAGTCTGTCAGAATATCCCGCAGAAAGAGATCGCCCGATTTATATCCGTTTGTGCTGATTTTACCGGGTAGATCGGAGGGGGATAGTTTTTCTTTTAGAACCAGACGAACCAGCCCGGAAGAATCGGCGGTTTCGGGAATAAGATGAATTGATTTAAATTGCTGAATCGTTTTTATCCGGCATTCCAAACGCGGCTTGAGAGTTGCCAGAGCCGTTTTTTGAATGGGGTGAGAAAAAACGATGGTAATGGTGTCCAGACCGTCCAGAAAGGCTTTTCGGAGGACTGGACTTGTGTCTGGTTTCTTGACATAGACCGTTGCATCGCCGGGCAACATCCAGACCTCTTTGGGCATAGAACGGCTCCAGCTGCGATTGGGATCGTCGCGGTTTTCCCAGTTTTTATACTTTGGCAGGAGATTGATACTGCCGCCCGGGGGATATTTTTCGATATCCAGAGAAAAAATGATGCCGAAGGAGTCACTGCCTGAAGGTTTTATCTCGACATTTTTTTGATCAACCCAGGTCCAGAGGGTCCAATCGGCATACTGATTGTCATAGCGGTGGTAATGAACTGTTAGGGTACTCATGGTTCGATTTCCGGTTTGGTTACAGTTACAAAGGGCAAAAAGTAGGGAAAACAGGCATGCAAATTTAAAATTTTTTGATAATCCGGCATCTGCTTTTCCTTTGTGCATGGTTATTCCAATCAATAACATAGTTTAATCCTTTTCACTTAGAAAATTTATTAAAATTCTGGTTAGATTGCCCAATTTTTTCAGCTCCGGTGCTATCCAATATCATATTCATTGGAAAAATTGAAAAATGTCCTTGTAACTCCCTTTTGAATTTAATATTTTAACGGAAACGTCGGCACGAGATTATGAAGAGATATTCCGGCATTAAAGCGATATTTACCACACTGCCCCTTCTTTATTCATTTGCTTTGATTGCAATTGAGCCTGATGCGCTTCCTGCGGACAGAGACAGAGAGGTTGTTTACATCGGTCCGCTTGAGATGGAAGCGATTCTCGTCGAGGGTGGCGACTTTGAGATGGGTGATAAATTCAATGTTGGCAACAGCGATGAACAGCCGGTGCACGAAGTTGCCCTTTCGGATTTTTATATCAGTGTGACGGAGGTTACGGTGAAGCAATACAAGGCTTTCTGTCTGGCAACAGATCGGGCGATGCCGCAGCAGGAGTCATACAGTAAAGATGACTGTCCGATTGTTTTCGTAACCTGGTTTGAGGCGCAGGATTTTTGTGAGTGGGTGGGTGGCAGTCTGCCGACGGAGGCGCAATGGGAATATGCCGCCACTTCGCGCGGACTGACCTTTAAATATCCATCGGGAAACGAGATTGATCACAGCCTGGCGAATTTTAGCGGTACCGGTAAGAAAGACCGCTGGAAAAAGCTGGCACCGGTCGCAAAATTTCCGCCCAATCCAATCGGTCTTTATGATATGGCGGGCAATGTCTACGAATGGTGTTACGATTATTATAAAAGTGATTATTACAGCCTGCCGGGCTATCAGGACCCGATGGGACCGGCGACAAGTATGTTTAAGGTGCTGCGCGGCGGTTCCTGGTACCACGACAAAGAGGAGATGCGCTGCTCCAACCGCTTTCGCTATATGCCTGTGGCACGGATGAGTTTTGTCGGATTCAGAGTCGCCTGGGACCCCAAGACCGCCCCGTTCAAACGCGGGCAGTCAAGTCATAGATAATCATTTCGATTATATGTCTGTCAAACAGAAATTGCCAAAGGTCAATAGCCTGGTTTTTGCGGTCGGTTTTACGGCAATAGCCGGACAACTGGCATTTATCCGCCTGATTACCCAGTCCTTCAGCGGCAATGAACTGTCCATGTGCATCGCCATTGGGCATTGGATGCTTTGGACAGGTATCGGCAGCTTGCTGGGAACCCGTTTCATCCGAAGAGACTTTCTGGTGAAAAACCTGTTTGGAGTCATAGCTCTTTACGTTACTCTATTGGTTATCACATCTAATCTGTTGCTGGTGTTTCGCCGGGTAATCGGGATTGAACTGAGTGAAGTCCTGGGGCTGGGACGAATATTTTTTTGGACCGGGTTAATGTTGCTGCCGTCGGCATTAACCAATGGTCTGTTCTTCCCTGTTTGTACCCGTTGGATTGACGATCTGAATATTGAGTATCCAATTCATCGGGTCTACATTTTCGAAACCGTTGGTTCGGCGTTTGGCGGAATCGTCCTCATTTTATTGGTAGCGGCGGGAATACGGACTGTTTATCTCATCAATCTGGTCGCTTTTTCCCTACTCATCGTTAGTGGCTGGATACTGCTGAAAATGAGAATATTTCGGATCCTGACAACTCTCACAGCCCTACTATTAATCGGGCTTCTGTCTGTTGCTGTCACACCCGCGATTGAAAGGGCGAAATGGGGTCTCTATCGGGTTCAAAAGATCAGAGAGTCACCGCACCAGGCGATTACCGCGTTATCCTATGCCGGCGGTCAATTCCTGTTTTCGAATAACGAACCACTCTGGAGTTTTGGAATCGAAGAGAACGCCGAAGAGGCGGTGCATTTTGCTTTACTGAGTCATCCTGAACCGCGTCACGTATTGATTATCGGTCCCTTATTTCAGGATATAACTGACCAGATAGTAAAATATCCATCAGTCGAGTCCATCACCTCGGTTCAGGGCGATGAAATCCTGGATAAATTCACCCGGCAGATTGCTTCAGAACAGCCGAACTTGGGTGTGGATGTCCGTAGAATCGTTAACGACCCGATCCGTTTCATTAAAAACAGTAAAGCGTGTTTTGATGTGGTGATTCTGAATATACCGCTGCCGGTGAATATTGCCTGGAATATCTACTATTCGCGGGAGTTCCTGATGCTCCTGAAAGACCATTTGCATAATCCGGCGGTGGTATCAATGTGCTTTCCGGGTAGTGAAACCTATCTGAACGACCATCAGATTCAATTTTTTAAAGTAATGGAGAACACCGTTCGATCGGTATTCGATCATTGCGGCTGGATTCCTGGTTTCACGATTCATCTTCTGACATCTGACCAGCAACTCCATCTCAATTTTGACGCCATCACTGCTGAGTTACAGTTCCGCAATATTAAAAATCAATATATTCAGAAGAATTACTTATGGGATCGTCTGTCGCCCATGAAAATGGATTTTTTACTCGACAGGATAGCACGTTGTGAAACCGGGCGGCTTAATTCGATTAAAAAGCCGGTGGCATTTTATTATAGTACGGTCTTATGGGATCAGCAGACCGGTGGACTTTTGAAGAGAATCTATCCCTGGTTTGAGGCGCGGTCGCCCTGGTTATTCGGTGTTCTGTTTTTCGTAGTGGGTCTGATAGTGATAATTATTCTGAATCGCTTGCAGCGGCAGGTTGTGACGGGTAAAATGATGATGGCTTTAGTGGGATTCTCTATCATGAGTCTGGAATCGGTTGTACTGATTGCGATGCAGAGTTATGCCGGTGCCCTATATTTACGCATTGCCCTGCTGAGTATGGCGTTTATGCTTGGTGCTGCGGCGGGTGCGGCTTGGCAGCGCCGTACGCAGCGTGCTCAAAATCGGCGACAGTTGCGGATTGCCGGTGCGGCTTTATTATTGATCAATATTATTTATGGATTACTGTTGTACCATAATTCTCTTATACTGAATTTTCCCGGGTGTCACTATCTGACATTATTCAGCTGTGGATTTATGAGCGGGATGATATTCCCGATTCTGAGCCAGCGGATCAAAAGCCTTTCTGCGACCTCTGCTGCTGGTGCGGGTGGTTCGATATATGCCTGGGATATTATCGGTTCCTGTCTTGGAATTTATATAACATCGGGGCTCATTATTCCGGTTTACGGATTAATGGCGGTGATAGCCCAGGTTACCGCGATTTTAGTTCTGCTGCTACTCGCTTTAATAAGTTTTCGTAGATAAGATATACTTTCTGAAGGTTGGATTATTTTAAAAAGGAGTGACGAATGACCGTCCGGTGGATTGTTGATAAAGGGAAAAAATCTACTTCAGCGTCTCGCGGTTGAACACCTGCGCTGAAAAAATGCTGATCTCCGTGTTTTTGTCTTTCCAGGCATCCGGAGGCAGCCCGGCTTTCCGGCAGGTATGTTGCAGAAAGGTCTCGCGGTCCCAGCCGTAGTCCGTTGCTACCTGCGGCAGTAGCAGACCCTGATAAAATCCCTGTTTGATAATGATGCCGTGTTTGCCGACCTTGATAATCGAGGGGTCGTCAATTTTTTCTGGTACAGTCAGAACGGAAACTTCCACTTCCAGATGCTTCAGTTCGGCGGGTGTCACCGGGTTGAAGCGCGGGTCACGCAGAGCCGCCGACTGGGCTACTTCGATGACGGTTTCATAAAGGGGATAAACCGGTAAAACATATCCGATGCAGCCCCGCAGCTGCCCGTGTTTTTTGATCGTCACAAAGGCGCCCCGTTTCTCTTTGCAGATGGGCGGGATGTCTTGCGGTTTCGGCAGTGGTTCGCCTCTGACGCAGGCGTGGATAACATCCTCTGCCAGTTGCAGGAGAAATTTTTGTTCCGCCTGGTTCAGAGTGCGGTTAAGAGGATTGGCTGATTTCATACTGGTTTCCTTTTTTGAAGAGCTATTCTCTTTGTAAAAAGCGGCAGCCATATAGCCGACGACCCGGGACTTATCGCCGAAGGGGACATCGCCGCTATTGGCATAATGCAGCAGTTCGACGCTTGTGTAATTATTCCTCTGGGCGGCGATCATTGTCGCGATAATTGGACCACCGCCGCAGGCTTCGACGGTTTTCGCCGTCAAACCACGGTAGAGTTTATCAATTGCAAAGCTCTCAACGATGTCCATGAATCGGCGGTCAAATTTTTTGCAGGTTTCGTAATCGTGATAGTGGGATAAATCGCTGGAGGCGACAATAAGCAGGTCATACGTCTTCGCCAATTCGCCCAGCTGTTGACCCAGTGCTTCGATAACATTCCGGTCCAGCGTACCGATTACGATCGGTACGATAGGAATATTTCCCAAAATAATCTGGAGAAAAGGCAGCTGCACTTCGAGACTGTGTTCGGCGCGACCGCTCATTCCGATGCCGTGTCCCTTTGATGAAACCTGAACTTCCTTTCCGGCTGCCGCTAATTTTTGGGCAATGGTTTTTTCAACGTTCAGCCTGCCCAGAGGCGTCAGGTAGGCGTCGCCGTCGTAGATTGAAGCGAAGTCGAAATAGTCCACATGACAGGGTGATATGACTACGACGGCGTCATACGAGTGCCCTTTTACGGCAGCATAACTGTATGCCGCCACCGGTCCGCTGTAGGGATATCCGGCATGCGGCGCAATTACCGCAAAGGGTTTCAGGGTGGGAATTTCACCCCGAACCGCCGCCAGATATTTGTCTACGGTTTGGCGAATTTCCGCGGCACTGTTTGGATAAAACAGACCGGCATTATAAGCGGGTCGCTCTTTGGCATTGCCGGTTTTGATACATGCAAACAGCATAGCACACACTCCAATAATGATAACGGTTTGAAAATCAAAAATTGCACCTATTTTTTTTAATTCTCTCAAGACCATATCCCGGGAATCAAAGTGTTACAGTGCGGACATTTGCCGTCTTTGAGACTGTTTTTTAAAATGGTATAACCTTTGCGAACTATCAGGTCGGTGCCGCAATTCGGGCAGACCGTATTTTCGTGAATGTGTCCCGGAACATTGCCGACGTAAACGTAGTGAATTCCGGCATCTCTGGCAATCTGAAAAGCCGTGTCGAGGGTTTTTACCGGTGTGGGCGGAAGGTTTTTCAGGAGATAATCGGGGTGAAAGCGGGTGAAATGCAGCGGAACATCGGCGCCCAGATTAGCGATGATCCATTTACACATCTTTTCAATCTCCGAACGGCTGTCATTCAGCGTCGGAATCAGCAGGTTGACCATCTCCAGCCAGATACCCTGAGATTTAATCTCTACCATAGTGTCCAGCACCGGTGTCAGTGAACCGGAGACCATGTCGTGATAGAAATTTTCCGAGAAGGCTTTGAAATCAATTTTGATTGCATCCAATACCCGGCATAGATCGCGAAGAGGTGTTTTATTGATATAGCCGTTGGAAATGTTGACATTCCGAATACCGCGTTCCCGACCGATGGACGCGGTGTCGAGGATGTATTCGGTGAAGACGGTGGGCTCGTTGTACGTATAGGCGATCGTCGGGATGGAATAGCGTTCTGCGGTTTTAACCAGTTCTTCCGGTGCCACGTATCTGAAATTCAAATCTTCAGGATTTGACTGCGCCAGATTCCAGTTCTGGCAGAATTTGCACTTCACATTACAGCCGCTGGTTGATACCGATAGCGCCGTGGTGCCGGGCAGGAGGTGAAACAGAGGTTTTTTTTCAATCGGATCGTTGTTGATGGCGGTCAGACGACCATAGATCAGGGTTTTGTACTGACCGCCTTGATTTTCCCGAACGCGGCAATAGCCCCGCTGTCCGGGCGGCACAATACACCGTCGCGGACAGAGTTCGCACCGCACGCGTTGATTTTCCAGTGCTTCCCAAAAGCGGGCGTCCCGTATGTAGGGATAATGATCATCACCCGCCCGGAGTGAATCGGTAAACAGTCGGGCAGACGCTACAGCTGCCAGACTTTTGATGGATAATTCACAGAATTCACGTCGGGAAATCATTTGAACAGTTATATCTTTGCCGAGATCAACTGAGCGACATTGATCAGGTAATTGTTTTTGTCCAGCAGATTGCGCAACGCTGAGACTTTGACAAAATAGGGTCCTTTATAGAAACAGACCAGTCCGGGACTCTCGCTGCCGGCGTCGCCGACATTGACCTGACTAAAAGACTGATAACGCTTATACAGTGCGCTGGCATCTTCACGACCCCGGGTTCTGAAAATCTCGACTTTCATTTTCATCTGGTCGGGTCCTTCAATTTCCTGGGCCAAAATCATTTTCAGCCCATAGCCGCTGTACAGATGGTAATTTTCTTTCAGATAATTGGCGTAATCCTTACCGGTACTCAATAATTGGTAATCCGTCATTCTCCAGCCCAGATAATCATTTTTTTTGATTAATAAACGCCGGGTGGACGCACAGGTAACAGCCAGCAGGCTGACAAAAAAAATAATAGCAAGGTTTTTTGCTTTCATAATCGGTATCTCTCTTCTCCTTCACGGGTTACAATAATCCCAGCCTCTCCTTCCAGAGGGCATTTGTTTTCACAAATTCCGCAACCGATGCATAAATCCGGCTCGACATAAGGGTAACCAATCAAACGCTTTTCTCCGGTTGCTAAATCCTCATATTCCTCCTCTTTCAATTTTATGGCTTTTTCAGGTAAAGGGCAATGCTCTTCACAGACAATGCAGTTTTCATTCAGGCGGTATGGGATGCAGCGATCGGTCAGAAAAAATGCAGTGCCAATTTTGACTTTTTGTTTTTCCGCCAGTTCAATGGGCTGAATGGCTTTGGTGGGGCAGATTTGTCCACAGAGATTGCAGTTGTATTCGCAATAACCGAGCCGGTATTTGGAGACTGGCGTCAGTAAGCCTTCGAGTCCGGTTTCGAGAAAAACCATCTGCAGACAGGCGCCTGAAGTGGCGCAGATCCGCATGCACTCTCCACAGCGGATGCAGCGCTCCATAAAATCATCTTCCGGCAGAGCACCCGGTGGACGCAGCCGGCGATCGGTCTTATGGGGATTCAGGGCACTCAGCGATAAGAACCCCGTACCCAGTAGTGCCGCAATCCCGGCACCGATGAAGGACCGTCGTGATAGATCGGTTGCGCTTCTCATCGCCAGCGGTGCCCTGAAACCGTAGCGGATAGCGTCGGTAGGACAGTCTTCCTGGCAGTCCAGGCAGAGAATACATTCCGATTTTTCGGTGTGAATATAATCGTCTTCAATGGCGTCCATTTTACATTTTTTCTGACAAACGGCGCAGGAGGTGCAGGCTTTTTCGGCGACAATTCGCTGAAACGGGCTGAATTTTGAGAGCAATCCCAATAGAGCACCAAGTGGACACAGGTTGCGGCACCAGAAGCGGCGGGAGATTTTTCCCAACGCCAGGATGGTGATGAAAATCAAAAAGGGCAGGAACAGGTTGGTAAACGTAGGTGTACCGAGCGGGAAAAACCGGATGGAGATGCTATCCTGGAGATTGAGAACGGTATCTGTGAGTAGATTCAGATCGTACAAACCGCTCAGGATGCCGTCGGTCACCAGATAGAAAAACGACATGCCGAAAATTCCCAGTGAGCGCCAGAGAATGGGCAATGGATCCAAATACCAGGAGATTTGTACGCCCAAAAGGGCGAAGAAAAAAATGGTAATCAGCAAGATACTTTTCAGCGGACGGTATCTGCGGGTGGAACGGTTTTTCTTTTTGGTAAAGAGTCGGTCGGAAATATCTATGGTTGTTCCCAGCGGGCAAATCCAGCCGCAGAAGGCGCGACCGAAAAGCAGGGGAGACAATAAAACCAAAAGAGCAATCAGAAAGACCGGATCGAAAAAACGTCCTGCGATTTGGGTTGCCAGGGCTGCCAGCGGGTCAGCCCACAGGAACAGTTCCGGCGGAATCCAGGGCTGGAAGGGGTAACCGGCTTGCAGGACGGTCAGGATAAAGAGCCCGAGAAAGAGGAGTTGAACGGTACGCCGCAGGGTGGTTTTCTGGATTTTTTTCATGTTTAAAAATTGTACTGTTGAGCCGGGAATTTATGGGTGTCAATTTCGCCCATTCCAGCCGCATGTGCCAGTTTCAGATAATCCATTGATTCCGGGTCGGTGCCGAAAATCCGGGCGCTCCAGGCGTCCACTAGAACGCGGTCAGTGCCGACGATCAGCGTATTCATTTCCTCCACATCGTTCAGATTGCCACCGGAGGGACCATTACGCCGCAGGACCCGGATGGCGTCTACAATGGTGAGGTCGGCGACGATCACGCGGTTGATGTCCACGATATTTTCGGCAAATGGGCGGTGAATCCGACCGCGATTGCCACCCAGCAAGCCCATCATATTTTTAAAACCGATCGTCAAGCCCGGCAGGGAGTGATGTTTGAGAATCGGCAGATTAATGATTTTGTCCACTTTAAACACCTCGGCATGGATCAGCCAGTGCTCCAGGCTCGTTGCACCGGGAATTTTCGTATCCACGAAATGACTGTCCCGGACAAAGCGGACATCGGCGCCGGCTTTCTCAGCATATTCTGGAATCTGAGTGTTTTTATAACAGCGCCGGGCATCATTGCAGGTGTTGTCTACAATCAAAACTTTCCTGGCGCCTGCATCCAGACAGAGCCGGACGACGGCGGCGACCAGCTCCGGATTCGAGGTAGCCGCATATTCCGGTCGTCTGTCCCAACTGATATTGGGCTTGAGTAAAATATAATCGCCTTCGGATACGAATTGAGAAATTCCGCCCAGCATTTCAAGGGCTCTTGCCACCATTTCCCGGGGCGATCCGTTTTTGACGATGACAACCCCGGGGGCGGATTTTGCTGCTAAAAGCGGGTTGCGGGCGATCATCCCGGCACCTGTTACCAAAGCAGCTGATTTAAGAAATGTGCGTCGGTCCATATATTCTCCTGATTTATCTTGAAAATAACAGTTACAGCTAAGGAATTCAAGAGATAAGATGAATTTGTGACCGGGCTGGAACGGTGTGATTTAATATATTTCATTTTTACTCGGGATGTGCTATATTTTAATCCAATTTTTAACCGTCTGTATTAATAATTGAACGAAAAATACTGATACGGATTGCGAAATTGTGAATCATGAATAGCCACAAGTCTGTCTGATCAGCAGATACTGGAGGAAAACATGGAAAATCCAACCAAAATAGCCATTATCGGTGCCGGAAATATTGGGAATTCGATTGCCAACGGTTTGATTCAGTCCGGGCAATTTTCTGCCGGCAACATCATCCTGACCCGTCGTAAAGTGCACCTGCTGGAACCGATGAAAGCAAAAGGCTTTGAGGTGACCGGTGATAATTCCGCCGCCGTCAAACAGAGCGAAGTCGTTATCATCGCCGTAGAACCGCATCAGATGGATGGCGTTCTGCAACAGCTGGCGCCGGAGCTCGATCCTCAAAAACATACCCTCATCTCGGTGGTTACCGGGGTGGAAATACGCCAGATAGCCGCGATCGTCGGCGATCAGACCAGTATTATCCGGGCAATGCCGAATACCGCTATTGCCGTACAGGAATCCATGACGAGCCTCGCCTCCAACGGTGCCAATAACCGTGCCATCGAACTGGCGAAATCCATTTTTGATACCGTTGGTAAAACCATCCTCATCAACGAGGAGAATATGACAGCGGCAACGGCATTGGGCGCCTGCGGGATTGCGTTTTTTCTGCGGGCAATCCGGGCGGCAAGTCAGGGCGGTATCGAGATCGGTTTTCATTCGGAAGATGCTTTGTTGATTGCCTCCCAGACCGCCAAGGGCGCAGCGTCGCTGCTGCTGTCTTCGGGCAACCACCCTGAGCGGGAAATTGATAAGGTCACCACTCCGAAAGGGTGCACCATCGCCGGTTTAAACCGCATGGAGCACGAGGGTTTCAGCTCAGCGATGATAAAAGGCATTACCGTTTCTGCCAGTATTGCCGCAGGTCTCTATCACGCCGAAAAAAAATAACAAACTGCCAACGGTCACAATATTACATTGATGTTATTTTTGTTTATTTGCGGTAAATGCCGCGACTATCCGGATTATAGTTCGGTATCAATCCGCAGTATCACCAGTAGTTGCTTTTCTTTTAGTGAATTGAGCCTCATGATGTTGACGATGTAGCCGAAGTCGGTTGGTTTTTCAGTTTTCAGAACAGCATCTACAGAGTGGAAATTTTTAATATTTCCCAGGCGGATGGCTTCCGTAATAGACGCCCGGCTGGCATCTTCAAACATCTCGGTGAGCGGTTTGTTGAGTATTTCCAGACGGCTTTTTCCGGTTAATTGAGTTGCTTTGTCGGTGACAGCGGTGATAATCCCTGCAGAATCGGTGATAAATCCAATCTCTTCGTCCTGAATAGCCTTGCTGAGGATATCCTTTTCCGATTTGATGTCCGCATAAGCCTCTTTCAGACGTTCATTTACATTTTTCAGTTCGGTATGCAGACGCTTGAGTTCTTCTTCGGCTGCTTTGCGGGTAGTAATGTCACGAAAGATTGCCCGGCTTGCCACGAATTGATCGGCTTTCATCTGCGGGCTGATGCTACCCTCGACAAAGATCTCCCTGCTCGATTTGGCGACGAATACCGTCTCCTGATTTTTAAAGGATTCACCCCGGCTGACCCGTTCGAAAATTTCTTTGCATTTTTTACGGTTATCCTCACGAATGATATCTATTAGGGTCAGATTTTTACGGTCTGCGGCTGTGTAGCCCAGCAGCTCTTCCCAGGCTCGGTTGACATATTCGAATTTACCATCGGGTTTGACGCTTTGAATCAGATCGTTGGCATTATCGAACAGGTCTTTGTATTTTGACTGGCTCTCTTGCAGCTCCGCGATCAGCTGTTTTGATTTTTCATTTTGGTAGTTTTCGGAAATCCGGGTTTTTTCTGCCTCAATCCGGGTTCGTTTTCTGACGACGTGAATAATAGTTGATAAAGCTATTGACGAGATGAGAAAAAAGCCGAAATGGAACCAGCTGCCCTGGTTTGTGCTGCCGATGGCGACAAACAGCCACGATATACCGGTCATGAAAACGATGATCAGATAGGTGATTGTTGATAAAAAGAGAAAACCGCTTCCCAGAACGATGAGTGCGAGATTCGTCGTATGTAGGGGATCGTCAGCCAGATAGAGGTGTAGAATTCCATTAAAGAGGACAATGAGGGCAATCAGCAGACCGATTGGGTGAGCACTTCTGATGGGAATATCGAATTTGTGCAGGGCGAGATTGATTATAATAAGGAGAAATACCGTCACAGCGGCTGTCAGCGTCATGATCAATTGCAGTTGTCCGCGCAGGAAAATGTAGTGACTGATGGTAAAAAGCAGGTACAGCAACGCCAAACCCAGGCTGACCGGCTTTAATTCCTTTAAAACGGTAGCGTTCAACTTCCCGAGAATAGCCGATTTATCATTCTCTGAAGATGTAGCTGATCTTGATTCCATAAGTCCTCTTTAATTTACAATTCCTGTAAAAGGGTGATGGGGTCGGGGTATTTTTCCGAAACTGTCTTCAGATAATCTCCGATGCGGTTAATATTATCCACATCAATTTTGCGGGCTATATTCTTTAAGCCTCCCTGTGAATAGCGGGAAAACAGGAACAGGTATTTTGCAGCCGCGATGAAATAGGCTTTATCAATGATATTCCGGATGATTGAGGCTTCAACTGAGCCGACCAGCAGAAAAGAGAACAGCGCATTCTGATAATCGCCGGCGTAGAGCTGCCCGGAACCGGGGATGATATTGGACATCAGGGAAGCCAGTGACTTTGATTTTTGCGGTACGGAGGTGACATTTTCAATGTCTTTGATCAGGCTTTTGACATCAGTAAAATGAACCGCCTGTAGTTGCTCAATTCCGCTTTCCCAGTCCGCCTGGTAGATATAACTCCAGGCGCTGATATAATTGATCAGATCCCGCCGGCTGGAATCCAGGCGAGTTGCCAGCACCCCTAGTGTGCCCCGCATGGCGTCGTAGTCATACTGATCCCAGTGGATCAGGGCGAGCAATTTGATGCAATCCTGATCATAGGAGGATGATTCGTCGTTGGTGATTGCTTCAATTAACGGTTCCTCAGCCAACTGCTTTTGCCCGGCTTGGTAATAGGCATCGGCGATTTTGTATAAATATTGATCTCTGTGCCCGCTCTGATCGGAAAAGAGTGTCCGCTTGTATTCTGTCACCGCTTCGAAATAGAGCTCTTTTTCCAGATAATAATCACCCAGCTCCGCTGCTTCCGCCACTATAGTTAAAAGCGGAACCAGCAAAATACATGTTGTGATTATTTTCTTATCCATGCCGTCCAGTAGGGATTTTTTTTGACGGGATTCAGGTCTTCGAGACGTTCGACGAGATTTTCATGCTGAGACCGGTTATGCAACTGCGTGCCGATGTAGCTGCCGTAGATTGTGCCAAGATAGAAAGAGAGAGTAATCCCGCTACAGGCGATGCCGGTGATTAGCAAATCTGCCTTTAATGCCTGCCAGCTGACGAGACCGGCAAATCCGGTCATCCCAAAAGAAAAAAGCGCATCACCGGGTCGCTTGATATAAACTTTGCCCAGACCCGGCACAACAGCCGATAGAAACGATGCCAGCAGCGGAGATTTTCGTTGTAGTTTTTGACGTTGTGCTTCGGTGTCCGCAATTAATTCCCGCAGGGAGTCATCCGTTATGCTATTTAAAATGGCTGGATTAAAAATGGTTGAATCCTGGTGCAGGTGGGCGAGATATTGAAAATAGTACTCCGCATCGGTCCGGCTGTCGAATTGCTGAATTGCGCCCCAATTTTCCAATTTGGACTGATTATAGAGATAGGCAAGCCGCGCGCTTGTTGTTAATTCCGATTTGTCGGAGTTCATGATTTTCATAAACGCCTGGACGGCATAGTCGTAGCGCTCCCGAAGCTGATGGCAGAGCCCGATTTTGAAGAGAATGGTATCGTTTTCTGTGTCGGAAAGATATAGATAGCGCTCATATTCGATGGCGGCGCGCAGATAATCCTGGGTGGCGAACAGGTGATTGGCAAAACTTAAGATTTTCGGAGGGTCAATCGAAGTATCGGCTGCCGGAAGATTGAGTGCAGCCAGGAAGATCGCGACGATGATCAGGGTTTTATTTTTTCGCTTTAAGATCGTAGCGCTTGACCGGGTCACTGAATTTTTCTCCGTCAAATTGGTAGTAGTTATGGGCAAAGGGGTTGCAGCGCAGCAGGCGGTCACCCGCCAGCAGGATGCCTTTTACCGGACCGAATCTTTCGATGGCGCCGAAGGCAAAGCGGGAGCAAGAGGGATGAAAGACACAGGAGGGCAAATCCTGACTGGAAATCCCTTTTTGATAGATGCGAATCCAGACCAGCGTGGCGGATTGGAAAAAATCCGGAGCCTGCCGGTCTGGTTCAGACTGCCGCAATTGAAACCGGGGTTTCTCCCAGTAATCACTCCACTTGGACTGCTCCTGGGCGGTTACCGTGACAATGCTAAGGTACAGGATTAGAAAAAATGGTAACGAGGATATTTTCATAGTGCTAAAATAAAACCGGAATCGACAAAAAGTCAATCGATTCCGATTAAAAGAACTGGGAAGTTCAAATTATTTTCTGAGTCCTTCCTTTTGTTCGATCTCCGTCATGGTTTTACCGTTGTATGCCTCCAGTGGAATGGCAATTGCCGGATAGATACAGATGCAGGGTACCAGACGTAACCACTCTTTGGTCCGGATTTTCCGGGTGTCCAGTTCATTTCCGATTCTGGGACCCAGACAGAAGCTGGCTGCAAAGCCTTCAAATCCGTTGGGTACATAACCCATGTCATAAGCCATATAGCCCCGGCAGCCGAGTGATACCAGAGAGCCAACAATCGGAACGACATTACCAAAATATCCACCGATGACTCCGATCCACTCACTTTTCTGGATCTCTTTGCCTTCATTCATTTCAAGACCAACTCGAGGACCAACCAGGCAGCTGGCTAAACACGGAATAACGCCCCCCCCTTCGGCATGTAAACCCGTTCCCGTAAACATCATGATAACAACCAAAAGACTGACAGCAATTTTCTTCATTTGATCTCCCTCTGTTAATTGATAGTTAATATTTATAGAAATATTGTAAAAATCAATAAGTTTTTCTAGAATGGGTTAAAATCAGCCAATTTAGTTCTTAATCCGATGGTCACGAATACCAATATGGGATATGCCGGAACCAAATTCAGGACCAACTGTTTCCGTTTATTCAACTGATACGCCAGCTCCACTTCGCTATAAGGTCCGACGAAACCTTCGATGGCTCCCCAATCCTTAAAAAGCCGGGTTTCAATGCCCGACTGTCCGTATTTGGTTCAGCTGCGCCGGATGTCTATGCCGGCGCCAAATCCGAATCCAGCCGATAATTTTCGGTACCGAAAAATTGGCTGTTTGAATATCATCGTCGCCAGATAACCCGCCGGCTGGACGGCACAGTCAATATACAATGACAGAGTTGTGCGCCAGTACAGCTCGCGGCTGTTCAGTGGTTTATCGAAAGCGGCGAGCACACCCGGATTGAGTAGGTTTTGTGCCTTTACGTCAAATTTCAGTGGGAAATATTCCGCATTATATCTTACGTCAATAATATGGTGAGTCAGCCCCAGGATTCGGACTGATAAATGGTGGTGGGAAAATTTTTGGTCTGCGGAGCGGATTTTACCGGGACACAGCAGAATTCCGATCAGGAGTAACAGTAAATTTTTTACCAAAGAGAATCCTCTGTGCCCGGCATTACTTGCGCAAACCTTCCGCTATCTCGATTTCAGTCATGGTCTTACCGTGATAGGCTTCCAGGGGGATACTGATCAGGGGGTAGATGTTGACACAGGGGATCAGTAGCAGCCACTCCTTGTTGCGGATTTTTCGATAATGCAGCTCATTGCCAACCCGGGGACCAATGCAAAATGCCGCCAATGCGCCTTCGAAACCGTTATTTTTGCCGCCCATTTCATACGCCATATATGCGCGGGTACCGGTGTAGATCACATTACCAATAGGCACCAGTATACCGGTGGCAGAGCCCGCTACAAGCGAGCCACCCAGAGCGATCCATTCGCTGAGGTGAATTTCTTCAATTCCCTCGTTCATCTCCAGACCGACGCGGGGACCCAAAAGACAACTAGCCAACGCCGGTCCGAAGCCACCGGGTTTGCGACGGCTGCGTCTGGTTGATATTGGCAGCTGCTGCCCGGTCGGCGTCGTATCGCTGATTGGCGCTGTCACCGTTGGTTGCGGTTTTTCGCCAATCGGTTCAGTCAAACGCTCAGCCACTACTTCAGCGCCTGTGGATAAGAGTGAAACAAAATCGCCATCATGATGGTAGATAAACGTCCGGGCAATATCCCCCTTTTCAACATCCACCATCCGAACAGTGATCGAATAAGCCGCATCAATTTTTGTGATTGTTCCACCGACCACTAATTGGCTGCCTGCCAGCCGACCGATCTCAGTCAGACACGGAACCGTCGCACAACTGTCCCCCGAATATCCCGCTTTTTCCAGACCCTTATTGACGTCGGGAAGAGCGAGAATCGTGTAGCATTCCCGCTGAAAAAGTTCCACCCGTAAATGTTCGGTGAACACCCGGGCTTCTTCGATTGCGCCACTGCGGGCTTCAAAATCTAGGATAACCAGCGAAAGAGATTGACCTGCCGCCAATCCTGACAGTATCAGGATGATTGCCAGCGACTTTGTGAACCATTTCCTTTCCATTTTACTTCCCCTATCTGTCATTGACACAGAAATGTGCGGTAATTTAGCACAAATTGGTAAAATCTTTAATATTATTCACAGAACCTTGGATGAAAAATTGCATTGAAGGTTGACATATTGCCGGAAATTGTGTAAATGTATCAGAGGAATTGTGATTTTCATCAATCATCGCAGAAGAAGAATGCTGATCCAATCCTTGCACCGGATGCCTTTACCGGCAAACCAGATGCAGTCACCGATCTTCTGTAACCATCCATTTTCAAAGTTCATCAAACAGCTGTTGAATAGTTCATTAACGCTGGATTAAAGGAGATTGATTATGCTGACAATTGGAGATATAGCCCCCGATTTTACACTGCCGGACCAGAACGGCTCTGAAGTAAGGTTAAGTGATTTCGCGGGTCGCTGGGTGGTTCTGTACTTTTATCCGAAAGATAATACCAGCGGCTGCACGCAAGAGGCGCTTGATTTTACGGAACATCTGGGCGAATACAAAAAATTGAATGCGAAAGTATTCGGCATCAGTCCCGACTCGGTTGAGAGCCACCGGAAATTTATTCGGAAACACGATCTGAAGGTTGATTTGCTGGCGGACCCCGAACATACCGTTTTAAAGAAATATGGCGTCTGGCGGGAAAAATTAATGGTCGGGCGTAAGTATTTCGGCGTTGTCCGGACTACCTACCTGATCAATCCGGAAGGTCGGATCGAGAAGATTTGGGAAAAGGTGAAGGTAGCTGGACATGCCGATGCGGTGATGTGTGAAATTCAGGATTCTATATAATAACGGGAGGCGAGATGCAATTTGATGAAGTGATTACCCAGCGGAGGGCATTACGCTCCCTCGGCAAAGTTGAAATTACCCGGGATTTGGTCCACAGTCTGGCACAGGCAGCTGGTCTGGCGGCATCCTGCGCAAACAACCAGCCCTGGCGTTTTGTTTTTGTGTTTGATGAAAAGAAATTAAAGGAGCTCTTTGAATCCCTGTCGCCAGGGAATTACTGGGCGAAAAAGGCATCGCTGATGGTTGCGGTGCTGACTCAAAAGGAGCTGGACTGCGTCATCAAAGAGCGGGAATATTTTCTCTTCGATACCGGTATGGCGACGGCACACTTGCTGCTCAAAGCCACCGATTTTGGACTGGTGGCGCATCCCATGGCTGGCTTCAGTCCCGCGAAAGCCAGAGAGGTGCTCAATATTCCCGATGAAATGCAATTGGTTACCCTGATTGCCGTCGGCAGGCGGCTGAATGCCATTGATCCGGAGCTTTCCGAAAAGCACCGGGAACAGGAACCACAGCGTCCGGCTCGCCTGAAGTACGCAGATTTTGTATATTTTAACGAATATGAAAAGTAGTAAACCAGGAGTAAAAATATGCAAGAGTTACGTCCCATCCGGGAAGTTGTCCAAGATATCGGTCTCAAGGAGGACGATGTCGAGTATTACGGTGATTACAAAGCCAAATTGAAACTGAGCACCTATCAGCAATTGCAGGCGAAGCCTGACGGAAACCTGGTGCTGGTTTCGGCGATCACGCCAACTCCCGCGGGCGAGGGGAAGACCACCACCTCCATCGGTCTCTCCATGGGATTGAACCGGATCGGTAAAAAGTCCATTGTGACCCTGCGCGAGCCATCACTGGGACCACTCTTTGGTATGAAAGGCGGCGCCACCGGCGGGGGCATGACCCAGGTTCACCCAGTTGACGATATAAATATGCATTTCACCGGCGATTTGCACGCCGTTACCGCTGCCCATAATCTGATTTCCGCCGTGGTGGATAATCATATTTTTCGTCAAAAAGAGCCGCAACTGGATCCGCGCCAGATTGTCTGGAACCGGGTCATGGATATGAACGATCGCTCGCTGCGGAAAATTGTAATCGGTTTAGGTGGTAAAAGAAACGGTTTTCCCCGTGAGACGAACTTTAGTATTTCTGCTTCTTCGGAGGTGATGGCAATTCTTGGGCTGGCGGAATCCTATGCCGATCTCAAGGAGCGGATCGGCAACATTTTTCTGGGATATACCTACGACAACAAACCCGTTTATCTCAAGGAACTGAATATTACGGGAGCGGTAGCAGCCCTGTTAAGAGATGCGCTGAAGCCGAATATTGTGCAAACCAGTGATGGAACACCGGCATTTGTGCATGGCGGACCCTTTGCGAACATCGCCCAGGGAACCTGCAGTGTGCTATCCATGAAAGCGGCACTGAAACTTGCGGATTATGTCATCACGGAAGCCGGGTTTGGTTTTGACCTGGGGGCGGAGAAATTTTTTGACATTGTCGCGCGCAAATCCGGATTGAATCCCAAAGCCGTCGTGCTCATTGCCACCATTCGAGCGCTGAAAATGCATGGCGGGCGGGACATTAAAGAGCTGAATGAACCCGATCCGGCGGCGGTCAAACGGGGAATCCCTAATTTACTGAAGCATATTCAGAACATCTGCCATTTCGGGGTTCCTGCGGTGGTGGCGATTAATCGCTTTAATTCGGATACCGATGCTGAGATCAAGGTTGTGTCCGATATGATGGACAGCCGAGGAGTTGAATGGGCGGTCATTGATTCCGCCGCACGGGGCAGCGCCGGTGCCGTCAATCTGGCTGAGAAAGTGACGGCGATTACCGCCCATGATGAGCATTATCATACGCTCTACGAAATGGATACCACGATCGAAGAGAAGGTCGAGAAAGTTTGTAAAGACATCTACGGTTCTGAAGCGGTGGACTTTACCAAGGAAGCCCGGAGAGCCATTCAAAGAATCTCTAAGCTGGGTCTCGATAAACTTCCAGTCTGTATCGCCAAGACGCAGAAATCTCTGTCCGATAATCCCGAACTGCTCGGTCGCCCCAAGGATTTTCTCATCACCGTCCGGGATGTGCAGATTTCTTCGGGGGCGGGTTTTCTCGTACCAGTCACCGGCGATATGCTGCTGATGCCCGGTCTGCCGAAAACACCAACGGCGGAGAATGTGGATATTGACGAGAATGGCGAGGTTACGGGAATGTTTTAATGCTCATCTGAGAGCGGCTTACAGGTCACTTCTGATTGGGCTTTGTTCTGTTATTTGCTGATGACCCCTTTGATCATATCCAGATAATCACTGATCAGGCGGGTGATGAGGAATTTTTCCCGCACGTGCTCCCGGGCATTTTTACCGAGTCGCTCGGCGAGTTGTTTATCTTTCAGAATCTGGATAATGCGCTCCGCGAAAGTATCTTCATCCCTGGGTTCGACCAGGAAACCGGTTTCGTTGTCAATGATCTGGAGCGGAATCCCGCCCACATTGGAGGCGACCACGGCAGCCTTTTTCCAGAGCGCTTCGGAGACGACGAGTCCGAATCCCTCGCGCAATGATTTTTGAATAATGACATCGGAATAGCGCTGGAGCGAGTTGACCAGAATGTTATTTTCGGAAGTTATCAGAATAATATCGCCGGTATCCACGAGGTGGTTGGCGATGCGCACCACCTTCTTGAAAATCTTCAATCCCTCGGGATCGTCGGCAGCCATGCTACCGCACAAGACCAGCCGGCAGTCAACTTTCTTTTTAACTTTTTGATATACCCGGATCACGCCTTCCGGATCTTTCCATTTATCAAAACGGGAGATCTGGGTAATGATCGGCTTATCGGTGGGGATATTGTATTTTTTCAGGAATTTGTGAATATCACGTTCGCTGAGTTCTTTGTTTTTCGGGCTGAGCGGATCAATGACCGGGGGAATAATTCGCTGTTCCACATAGATATTCTCTTTTTTATACTGTTCGCTGGAAACGACGACCAGGTCGTATTTAAGAATAAAGCCTTTCAGAAATTCCCAAAGATTTTCATTGGGGTGCGAGATGTCAATATGACAGCGCCAGAGCCAGGGTTGTTGTTTGGTATAGAAATTAATCAGCGGGAGTGGTTGCGGGTCATGGATGATGACGCAGTCGTGATTCAGGTGGGTGTATACCGAGAACTCTTCGCTGGCGCGGATGTAGAGTTGCTTTTTCATATTTGTCAGATGGATGGAATCACCCTGCAGTGCGTTGTGGAATTTTTTCGTGATCTCGAACAGGTCTGAGTTGCCGCGAATAATGCGCCAGCCGGTATCAATTCCGATGTCGTTCATCAGGGGTACGAGGCTGCCGAGAATCTCCGCCACTCCACCGCCCATATAGGTGGAATTGAGATTGATCACGCGTTTTCGGTAAAGACTTCTGGCTTGCTGGTAGATGTTAGTGATGATTTTATCGCCGACGATTTTACGGTAGTCAACCAGGTGAATCATGCAGGTTCTCCTATCAGTTTTTCGATTATTTGCCGGACATCTTCCGGTGCTTTGACGCGGTAATTGGCGGCGGTTGTGCCGATACCGACTTTAATAGTGAACTGGTCGCTGATTTCGTTGAAAATATCCTCGTCGGTTTTATCGTCGCCGAATGCAAGAATGAAATCCGGGGTGATGCGTTGAATCCATTTCGATACCGCCCGACCTTTATTGATGCCCACATTTTTGACTTCGATAACCTTGTTGCCCTCGAGAATCTGGAGTTTCAGACCGACCACTAGATAGCGCAGGGTTTCGGTTAATTCGCGCATCCGGATTTTGCCCAGTTCCGAAGTAGTTTTCCGATAGTGCCAGACCAGTGAATAGTCCTTTTCCTCGATGAACGATCCCGGTGTGCGGCTGACATAGAAGTCCATTACCGGGCGGATTTCTCGTTTCCACTCATCGGACATGGGCTCAATCAAATGCCAGTCGCCATGGGCGTCCCGGGACCAGGCACCGTGCTCGGCAATCAGATTGACGTTATCCAGCTTTCCCAGCCATTTTTCCAGGGTTTCCTTGTCCCGTCCACTGACGATTATCAGGTGATTATTCTGAGCGAGCGTCTGGATGAGTCTGAGCAGTGTCCGGTCGGGTGATGCCTTTTGAGGGTCTTTTGAAAAATGGACCAGCGTGCCGTCATAATCCAGTATGACCAGGCGTCTTTCGGCAGATCGGTACTTTTGCAGTAACATGTCCAGAGTTTGTTGATCCACAATCTTTGCTTCCATGGATGACTGAAGATTTTTAACGTCAATCAGGCGGTCAAAAAAGTCCTTTGCCCAGTATTGATTGGTATAGCGTTTGATCTTTTTCTGCATACTGATCAGGCGTTCGCACTGCTCTTTTTGCGGCATATTCAGGGCGGTGTTGATTCCTTCGGTGATGTCCATGATATTGTTCGGGTTAATGATGACCGCCTCATCAAGTTCCGCTGCCGCGCCAGCCATTTCGCTGAGCACCAAAACGCCGGCTTTTTCGTTCCGGCTGGCGACATACTCCTTGGCGACCAGATTCATGCCGTCACGGAGGGGCGTTATCAGTGCGACATCTGCCAGTTGATAGAAAGCCGAGAGGTGCTCAAAATTGAAAGAGCGGTAATAATAGTGGATCGGTGTCCAGCCGATGGTATTGTATTTGCCGTTTATTTCGCCGACGGTTTTGTCAATCTCGACCTTGATCTGTTGATATTGAGGTACTTTTGAGCGTGAAGGGACGACAATCAGAAACAGGGTTACTTTTTCCCGGTATTCGGGGAAGATTTTCAAAAAGAGCTGATAAGCCTTCAGCCGGTTGATGATACCTTTGGAATAATCCAACCGGTCCACCGAGAGAATCACTTTGTAATTGTTCAGACTGCGTTTATATTTAGCCAGAATTTTCTGCGCCTTGCTGCTCCTGCCGCCGCCGGCATAAGTTTCATAATCAATACCCAGCGGGAAAGAGTCAACTTTGATTGCCCGCTGCCGGTAGACCAACTGATTGGAAATGTAGTCAATATCCAGGAGCCGGTTGACGGCGCTCAGGAAATGGCGGGCGTAGTCGAAGGTATGGAAGCCGACCAGATCGGCACCGAGGATACCGTTTAAAATCTCTTTCCGCCAGGGCAGCGTCCGGTAAACCTCATAGGAAGGGAAGGGGATATGCAGAAAAAATCCGATTGCCGACAGGGTGTATTTTTTCCGGACGATGCCGGGCAGTAACATCAGATGATAATCGTGGATCCAGATGATGTCCTTTTCGGTGATGACCGAATCCAGTTGTTTGTAAAATTTCTGGTTGACCCGTTTGTAGACACTCCACATGCGGGTATCGTAGTCGGTATATTGCGTAAAATAGTGAAACAGCGGCCAGATGGTAACATTACAGAATCCTTCGTAACTCTTTTTAATTTCCTGAGTATTCAGAAAAACCGGAATCATGCGCAGCTTTTCCAGCTCTGCCGTGATGCTTTTTTTATCAGCTTCGGAATGAACTGTCAGTCCCGGCCAGCCGATCCAAATGCAGTTTTTCTGCTCGAAGATGGATTTTAAACCTGTCGCCAGTCCGCCCACGCTGGGTGTCATTTCGAAACTACCGTTTTTCTGTTTAACAGTCACCGGCAGGCGGTTTGAGACGATAAAAATACGCCGATTGTTATTATTTTTTTCCATATTCAGCAGAAATATTTTTCAATTCAGAAGAGCATACAGAGGTAATATAGCCAAGAGAACGGCGAAAAGCAAACGGAAGTCGGCGGTGGAAAAAGGGGCACTATCACTGACTGAAAAGGTAAAAGCTCCAGCGCGGTTTTTTGTGTGATCCGCGAAAAACATGGACGTCAGCCAGACGGGATTTTCCCCGGCGGACGTCGCAGGCGTAATAGAGGACAAAATCCAGTTGTGCCGGGTCTGTTCCATACTCGCGATCGAATTGAGCGGCGATATTATTCGCCGGTAAAGTGACGATGCGGGCGATTTCCGACGTCAGGAAGTTTAATCCCTCTTTAGTGGCGGTCGGTTCATACGATTTATAAATCAGTTCGGAGCAGACCAGTTCGTTGTCCGACAGCAGACTAAAGGAGTAATCGTAGCCGCGTCCCCAGTATTGAAACGCCGTCTCAATCGCCCGGGCTTTGGCGAGCTTCGACAGCCGTGGTCGCAGGCAGGCGGCATGATCCGCCAGACCGACTGAACCGATCACTGAATGGAAAATTATCCCCTCTTTTAGCCCCTCAATAATGCTGTTATCTTCGCCCATGTCGCCGGCGAGATAGGCGCTGAATGCATTGGGATAATGGCGTTCCAGATAGTGCCTAAAATCCCGGCATTCCGGGTCTTTCTTCTGATAAAATCCGGTGATTATCGAATCGCGGCTCCACTCAGTCAGCTTCTGCAAGTTACCGAGGTAGAGAGCCGAATGCGGCCAGAAACCGGGAATCCCGAGATTGGTCATGCGCCATTCGCCCCGCTCCAGGATAATGTCGCCCGGCTCAGCCAGTTCAGTGAATTGGCGGCACTGCTCCTTTGTGATAAATCCATCCCGCCGGTTGGTGAAACGGGTGTGTGCCATGAAAAGGGCAACACCTTTCTGGAGCGGGAAGACAAGTTTCAGTGAGCCGTCTTTGATTGTGTCCAGATAATTCGCCAGTAAAAGCGACATGCGTTTTGTATTGATGATCTCGACAGTGGCGGCGTAATTGGACTCGATAACGGGAAACAGAAACCGGTAGTCGGATAAACCGGAATCGCCGGAGGAACGCTCTTTCAGCCGGAGGTACCGGTTGTAACTAACATTGATATTGGTGATTTCAGGCAGTTTGAGGATATGCCATTTAAATTGGGAATACAAATTTTTGGGCAGGTTGCATTCGGGGATAGGCTCATCCAGAAGGATTTCAAAAGGGGTGATGAAGGCGCTATTTTCAAGGAAATAGAGACCGGTGGAATAGAGCAGAAGATAAGCACTGTAGCCAACCAGAAAGGCGCTGTCACGCTGAGAGGGGGCGATTTTCTGATAGTTCCGGTATTCCAGCATGATTTCAGTCAGACCGAGCAGATGATCCAGATACAGAATCCAGATTTCTTTAATCTCCCGGCGCTGTGAGCCGGTCAGAATCACCGGTTTTGCCATTTGGAAGGGGGCGAAGTAGTACTCAGCCCGATGATGGATTTGGTTGATATTTTGTTCGATGAACAGGATGAGGTGAGCGTCGGTATGGATTTTTTCAGCCAGTTCAGTGCTATCCAGAAGAGCAATATTCTGGACATCCAGTTTGATAAAGGAGCGGTTACAGCTGCTGGTCAGGGTGACAAGCAGAACTGTTAATAACCAATTGATCCACAATATATTACGCATATACCGGTGATAATCTAAAGGTAAGCCGGATTACGCCGTGACAATCAAAGGAAGATGTAGGCTAAAATTACAGCCACAACCAAGCCGGGCAGCATGTTGATCACTTTCAGCGCTTTAATTTCCAGGATGTTGATACCGAGACCGATTAGCATCAGTCCACCGACTGCCGACATTTCATTAATGACGGACTCTCTGAAAAATTCACCCAGCCAGCCGGCGAACAGCGTAAGTCCGCCCTGGTAAATCAGGAGCGGGATCGTCGAGAAGGGGACACCGATTCCCAAGCCGGCTGACAGCGCAATGGATGAGAAGCCATCCAGCAGGGATTTGGCATAGAGCAGATTCGGCGGATTACCCAGCCCCTCTTCAAAGGCGCCTAAAATGGTCATCGAGCCCATGCAGAAGAGTAAAAAGGCGGTGATCAAACCCTCCGAAAACTTGTCATTCTGGGAACCGATCCGCCGTTTAAGGCGATTGCTGAATTTATCAAAAGCCTCATCGAGAGACAGCAGCTGCCCGATAATTGAACCGAGGACAATGCTGAAAATCATGATCAGGAAATTGGCTGTCTTGGTAGCCATGCTAAAGCCCAGAAACAGCGTGAACAGCCCGATTCCTTGGAATACGATTTTTATGATTTTATCCGGCAGCCGCCGATGAAACAGCATACCGATAGTGCTGCCCACCAAAACAGCACCGATATTGACAAGCGTTCCGAGCATGGATTATTCGGGCTTGCCTTCAGGAATAATCAACCAGCCGATCAGGTAGGTGATGACCAGCGGAGCCACACCGGTGGCAATGGTGGCGAAAATCATCAGCAGGCGAATAATGGTTGGGTCAATGTTGAACATCTCCCCGAGCCCGCCGCAGATACCCGCCAGTTTGACGTCTGTTTTTGAACGATAAATTCTCTTCATTTCTAATTCTCCCTTTATTCTCAATGCGTTAAAATACACAAGCCGTTAGAGTATAACAATAGTTAAAATTGTTGGGTTCACTATACTTTAAACTGTCCAGTTGTCAAATTTTAGTTGACACATTTCGGAGGATACAATAAATAAAAAGATGTTAATCTTCTCAATATAGGGGATATATATGGCGGCTAATGTAAAAATATTATTGATTGAGGATAACCGCTTTCTACGGGACGGTATTGCGACCATACTGAACGAACAAAAAGATTTCGAAGTGGTTGCCCGGGCTGAAGATGGTAATGCGGTACGTCAACTCAGTAGTTTGCCTCATCCACCCGATATCGTCCTTTTGGATCTGGGGCTAGAAAAAAAACAGCTTGGAGCTAATGGCTCTGCTTAAAAAGGAACTGCCCTCGGCAAAGATCATCGCGATGGACATCCTCCCCGATCATGTGGACATTGTAGAGTTCGTGAAAGCCGGAGGTTCCGGATTCATTCTTAAAAACGCGACGATAGAGGATTACATCGAAACAATCACGTCTGTCATGAAGGGTACTAAAGTGCTTCCGTCTATTTTGACCCGGTCACTTTTCACACAGATTATTGAACTCACGCTCAATAATGATGAAAACTTACTCCATGACTCCTTCCAGCTTACACAACGTGAACGTGAAGTCGTTGACCTGATTTTAAAAGGCATGAGTAATAAAAAAATCGCAGAAGCACTCCATATTGCCACCTTTACTGTCAAGAGCCATGTGCATAATATTCTGGAGAAACTGTCGCTCAGCACCCGTTTGGAGATCGCGGTACTTATCAGTAAGCAAAAAGATCAAATGCTCTGATTCGTACCCTGATTTTTCAGCAATTTTTAAAAGTAAAGTGAATGATATAGCATCACCAACCACGGAGTGGTTGAACAAACCTGCTGCGCAGAGGATAAATGCCGATGTCAACTGGCGATGATGACAATTGTTCAACTCCTGCCGGAGTTGGTCACCGGGAGATGGTGTCGTCCTCCGGATTGCATCCGGAGTTATTCAAGTTCAACTCCTGTGGAGTTGTTTTACTCTTTTGCGAAAATGTAGATCGCCGGTTAAGAATCCCATCAGGGATTCAACATGAATAGCCATGAATGAAATTCATGGAGAATGATGCAACACCATAATCTACCAACCACGGAGTGGTTGAACAAGCTTTCCGCGCAGAAGATGAATTACGGATGTGTGCCAGCGATGATGACAATTGTTCAACTCCTGCCGGAGTTGGTCACCGGGAGATGGTGTCGTCCTCCGGATTGCATCCGGAG
>OMKS01000642.1_pt1 | contig 32254 bp, 18 predicted proteins | sample 1674721 | NCBI WGS metagenome assembly OMKS01 (sample SAMN06264996, study PRJEB25208) | sediment metagenome | isolation source: hot spring sediment | place: USA: California | collected 2014-09-02 | reverse complement strand
GAGCGCATCGAGCGCGATCACATGCTCACGTTCTGGGTCTCAGAAGGGCATCCAATCCCCTTGAAGCCCGGCAACACCTGGTTCCAGATGGTGCCGCTGGACACAACCTCAGAAGAATTCCAGGAAGGGCAATTGCGCTTCACACCTAAAGGCGTAGTGCCGTTTGGTGGGTGACATCAATACTTGTCTTTTCTATCAGCCATGCTATAATCTGCGCGTGAGGGTGAGTAGCTCAGTCGGTTAGAGCGCACGGTTCACATCCGTGAGGTCCCGAGTTCGAGTCTCGGCTCGCCCATTTTGATCACACGGCTCGGTAAATTACCGAGCCGTTTTCTCTTCCCTCTTCAATATCATTATACTTTGACGCGCACTTAGGTAGTTCCAGGATTTAAACTAGGCCACATCAGAGGAAAGCTCCTGCGCTAGCGCCAAAATCTGGCTGGTTTATTTTCCTGGAACGGCCTTATAGCCCCTCTATCTTGCGCTTTGATATAAACTCTTATATCATAGGAATAGATTCAAAATCTGGCATCATCGCGGTTCTCACAAAAATTCACATGCAGCTACAGGGAAAGAAACACAATTCAGTGGTTGCGCGACTACCTCCAACACAGCCTCCCGTCTAGATGTATCGACTCAAGCCGGATATGGATTCGGGTTCACCGCTACAGAGAAAAGAGGAACTATGGAACCAACACCCTACCGCAATTTCATCGTCCAAGTTAGCCGCATCTCTAACGAACAACAGCAGTACCACGTACGTGTGAATGGACTGGTTCCCGGTGGTACGCCGGGATATGACGAACACGAAACCTGCACTTACGATCCAAATCTGTTTGTGGACCAATCAGCCGGCCAACCTGTAAACCTGCTCGATGCGGTCACTGCAGAACGGATGACAACGGCGCAAATCCGTCTGCTGGGGACGGCACTCAGCGACCTCATCCTGCCCGGTTCTATCCGCGAGAGGCTTCGCGAAAGCCTACGCATTATGCGGGAGCGTGGGCAGCGCCTGCGCGTGCGGCTGATCATTGAGGCCCCACAATTGCGCCTGCTTCCCTGGGAATATCTCTACCTGCCTCCTTCAGGGGACGTCGATGCGTCAGATGAGCGGAGTTTCCTGGCCCTGCAACCGGATGTATCCATCGTGCGCCACGAAGCCATCGGCCTGAGAGAACCAGTGCTCGTCAAAAACCGACCCTACCGCATTTTGTCGGCCTCGGCCCTACTCGACCCCCAAGAGACTCAAGAACTTAGCTTGCGCCAAGATGCCATAACGCAGATGTTACGTACGGATAATCTGTCCTCAGAATACCGCCGGCTCGAGCACACCACAAGAGAATGTCTTAAAGCAATGTTGCAGGAGCCGGCAGATATCTTCCACTTCAGCGGTTGTGGCGATTTTGACAAAGACAAGGTCAACGTTTTGCTCGAACAACAAGATCGTTTAGCCAGTGACCCTGTTGAAGCGCGTATCTTCGCCAAAATGCTGTGTGACGCCCATGTTCAGTTAGCTGTGTTAGACGCTCAGGGAACGTCGAAATCCTCCACAATCGATCCATGGGCGAGCGTTGCTGCCGAGTTGATCCGCACCGGCATTGCAGCGGTGGTCACCAACCGGTTCCCGCTCGAAAATGAGAATGCTCAGCTCATGCTTAAGGAGCTTTACAAAGGTGTCCTCAATGGCCAGACCATTGACGAAACCATCGCCAGTGCGCGCCAGGCTGTCTACCAGCGCACAGGTCTCGCCCACCGTGATTGGGCTTCGCTCGTTCTCTATTTACGCGTTGAGGACGGCATCATTTTCCCCAAACCCGTCGAATCCAGCGAACAACAAAGCCAGGTTTCAGAACGGCAAGACATCAACATAAACGTGACGCAAATCTTCAAAGGCGACGTGCTTGGCTCCGCGACCGGCGTCTCAGCCGGATCGATAGGCGGTCAAGCCCTGCCCGACCACGCCGGTCTGACCGTACCTCGCATCGCGCCGACACCGCTTCAGACGCCGCTTATTGGGCGTGATGATGAGTTGGCACAAGCCAAGGCACACGTGACGGAAGGACAGAAATACTACTTCTACGGGGCATACGGTGTAGGCAAAACGAGTTTAGCCACAGAGTTGTTCTCGCAATTGCTCAAAGCAAAGACGTTTGAAGATGGGTACCTGTGGCACCGCGTGTCCGATATGACCGCCGAACAGGCTTTGGAGTCGGTGGCTGCCTGTTTCGGCGACGCTGGCGTGGCAAAGGCGCAGGGACGCACTGAGAAAGTGAATGCGCTGCGCGCTTTGCTCTCCCACCACCCCGACTGTTTGATCGGTTTGGATGAGATCAAGGATGCGCAGGTCGTACGCACGGTTCTGGATGCCGCCGGCACATGTGTAATGATTCTGAACGGTTTACGCCGTGCAGGCGTCAGTGAGCGCGCCAACGAAATGGGGATTGAGCCGCTGCACCCAGACGAGGCCATCCGTCTCTTCGCGCTGTTAGCCCGCCTGGATTGGGAACATGTGCTATCCGATCGACAAAAGCGTATTGAGCAGATCTGCAACAAGATGGGGAACTTGCCTTTGGCCATCAAACTGACGGCGCTGACGTATGCTGAAAGCGGCGATTCGCTTGAAAACCTGTGGCAGCGTCTACAGATCGTTCCCACAACCATCATCCCCGAACACGAGGAAGTCAGCCTCATTTTTGAAACGACCTACCAGAATATCCAGGGATCGTCCACAGCATTGCAGATGCTGGTCAGAATAGCTTGTTTTCCCGCCCTCAACGCACCCGTGACGGCGCTCCGTGAAGACGAACTGTCTCCAGAATATTTCCTCGCCAAGGACAAATTGCTGGCGCTGGGCCTGGTGAGTCAAATCACTTCGGACCGCTTGGCCCTACACCCGCTCTTGGGCTTGTTGGCGCGCGAGAAAGCTGCATCAGAAAACCCAGAGATGGTGCAGCGCGAACAAGCGTGGGTTGCCGACTGGTTACTGGCCTATGCTGAGCAACATCAGGATGATTATGGAATGCTGAACCAGGAGCACAACAATCTGATCGGCATCGTTAGCTGGCTCAAGCGCCACGAGAAACGCGAAGCCATCGTTGCGCTGACCGGCCATCTGTTCGACTACCTGCGCGTGCGCGGTCACTGGCAGGAAGCGCTGGATTGTCTGGCCGACGCCGGCAAAGCAGCTCGACAGTTGGATCGCCCCATAGACCAGGCCTGGGTTCGGTGCTATGAAGGCGTCATCCGTATCTTGCAAGGGCAGTACGAGCCTGCTCAGGAAGCGTTGGATGAAGCTGACCAACTGTACCGGGAGCAGAATCACATTGTCGGCAGGGGAAAAGTACTCTTCCGCCAAGGTAGCATTTCGGCGCTGACCGGGGATTTGCATCAGGCGCGGCAGCAGTTGGAAAAGGCGCTAACCTGGATGGGCGAGCAAGCTCCGGCACGCGACATCGCCGCTGCCCGCGAACAGTTGGCGTCCATCCTGGCGATCCGGGGCGATCTCGATCTGGCTCAGGAACAGTACGCGCAGGCCTTGGCGTTGGGAACCCGCGTTGGCGACAGGGAAGTACAGACGCGCATCCATCGCGCTCTGGGGCAACTGGCCCGCCGGGCCGGAGACTATGCCGACGCCGAAACGCATTACGAGGACGCCATCGATCTTTCCGATCAACTCGGCTACGTGCGTCAAACGGCCTTACTGAAAATGGAGTGGGGGTACTTGCTCTATTATCAGGGGAAATACGATGACGCTTTGCCAGTCTTCAAAGATGCTCTGGCAATATGCAAGGACCTAAATTACGCACTTGGGGAAGCGCTGGCGCTGCACGCGTTGGGCAACGTTGCTTTAGTACAAGATGCATTGGACGAAGCCAGGGAACGATACGAGGCAGCATTGGCCATCAACGAGAAATTGCGCAATCCAACGGGCAGCGCGTCGAACCAATATCAGATTGGCGTGATTGCGCACCGGCAGGGTGAACCGGCGGCAGCGGAGACGCTCTATCGCCTGGCGCTGGATGCCGCCACGACGCTACAACACGTGGGATTACAGGCAGCGTGCTGGCACCAACTGGGACGCATCGCAGCGGGGTGCGAGCAATGGGGAGAAGCCCTGGACGCGGCCAATCGTTCGCGTCAACTGGCCGAACAGGCCCAGGCGCGTTTGACCGAGGTGTCGGCCCTGGCATTGCTGGGCTTAGTCCAGGCGCACAACGGCGATTTTGCAGCCGCACGCGAGAGTCTGGAACAAGCGCACGAGGCTTATGTAACGCTCAACGCACCCGAGGCGATGGTCGTCGAACAGTTTTTGGACCAACTCGAAAGCCAGATTCCTGTGGGGAATATCGATATACCGATCGATGTAAATATCGAGGGGTCTTTAGCATATAGCTTAGCGCAACCTGAAAAGGGTATTGGCATTGATGTGATCGTTGAGGTTGGAGACTTGGAAGCATTTGAAGAGGAAGTTGAGCAAGGATATGACATAGATATCGCGTAACCAGAATCCGTAACTTATCTCACAATTAAGGAGGCATTACGGTGGCAAAGGGTGTTTCTGTTCACATTGGTCTCAATCGTGTTGATCCCAATCACTACCAGGATGCGGATGGCAATCCGTGGGATGGCAAACTCGCGGGGTGCATCAATGATGCCAAAGCGATGCAAGCCATTGCGAAAAAGTGCGGCTTCAAGTCGCGGCTGCTATTGGACGATGCAGCAACGGCACAGAGCGTCACCGATGCTATCACCGGTGCCGCAGCGAACCTGCGGCGTGGCGACATGTTCTTCATCAGCTACTCAGGACACGGGGGCCAGGTTCCGGACCTGAAAGGCGACGACGAGGAAACCGATAACATGGACGAGACGTGGTGCCTGTTTGACCGGCAGCTCGTGGACGACGAATTATATGACTTGTGGAGCAAGTTCGCCCCAGGGGTGCGCATCTTTATGCTCTCCGATAGCTGCCACAGCGGGACGATGGCGAAAGACCCGATGGCCAGGGACATTATGCGCAACGAGCCTAGTCCATTCCGGGTTATGCCCCCCAGCGTCCAGAAGGGCACCTACGCCAGCCATAAAACTGAGTACGACGACATCCAGAAACAGCATCCTCTTGGCGATCGCGTTTACGTCGAATCGAGCATCATTTTGATCTCCGGATGCCAGGACAATCAGCTCTCCTATGACGGTGACGATCATGGGAAATTCACCGGAACCTTACTGCACGTCTGGGACGATGGAAAGTTCGAAGGCGATATCCGGAAATTCTGGAAAAAGATCGTGGACAACATGCCGTTCTACCAAAGCCCCAACCTGTACAAAGTCGGCGCCTCGAATCCGAATTTTGAGAAGCAGCCGCCGTTCACCATTGGCGACCTTGCCGGTGAAGAGCCTGAACCGCCGGTGGTCGAACCTGAGACACCCGCCCCTGAAAAGCCATGCGCCAAGCCCGAGAAACACGAAGGCGCAAAGATGCCGATGCCCACCACACCATCGACGTTCAAAAACGCGCCGAAAGCTCTGCAAGAGGCATGGCTCACGCATATGGTGAACGGCTTCAAGAACAGCGAGACCATGTTCCAGCGAACGCTGGGGGCGTTTATGAGACCTTATCAGCTCACCGTCTGGTTGTATGGCATTCTCTTCGCTGTGGGCATCGGGCTGTTTATCACGTCTGCGGTGATCGGCCTCACCGGAGATCAACCGGTGGTGGCGATTGTGTTTAGCGGATTGGGCGTTGCGACCTTTGTCACCTTTTTCATCCAGCAACCGCTACACGCCCTGGAGGAAAACCTCGAGTTCATCACCTGGCTGGGGGTGACGTTCAACACGTACTGGTCGCGACTGATGTATATGCTCGACGACAAGACAATCCAGAAAGATCTCAAGGCTGCCGAGAGGGATTTCATCGAAAATATTGATAAGCTGATCGACAAACACGCGCTTTTGCGTGGCAAGCGCATCGTGCCGAAAGAAGCGCCAGTCGAAGAGGAAGCAGAAGGCGAAGACAAACCAGACGAAGGGACCGGCAATTCTGAAGGCGAAAAGTGAGGGGTGAGGATATGGGCACGAAGGGAAAATGGACGACCTTGACCTATATCGCCGCCCACAACAACCTCGACGATTACGGCACACGAAGTGCACAGCAAATCCTCGAAGTAGGAAGTGATGCAAATGTGCGGCATGGCGTGCTGCTGGACCTTCAGGACGGCGCGACGCGCTTCGTTGCCGGTTCATCTGGTAATAAGGAAGACGAGGAACGCCTTTCAGGCTTCGACTCCGGCGATCCAGGCCGCTTGATCGAAACGGCGAAGTGGATGTTTGACAAACATCCAGCCGACCATTACGCTCTGATCTTATGGAGCCACGGGACGGGCTGGCAACCCCACGAAATCCGCAGCGTCGCCGAAAAGGTCCATGGCGAGAGAAGGCTCGAGACAGGTGAGGATCGCGCCTTGCTACGCGGCAGCCGCGTGCTGTTTCGCACATCGCTTACCGGCATGTTAGCGCCAGAGAGTTCCGCAGAACGCGCCATCCTCTTCGATGATGGGACCGGGCACGCGCTAGATACCTTGCAGCTTGGCGACGTTGCCAAAGAACTTTCCGAGTTCGTCGGGCAAAAACTGGATCTGATCGGGATGGATGCGTGTCTGATGGGCTCGATTGAGGTTGCTCACCAATTGCGCAACTATGCCGCCTATGTGGTGGCCTCAGAAGAACTCGTCCCTGCACAGAGTTGGCCCTACGACGGCATTTTCAACCAACTCAAGCTGGTTCCAGACATGACCGCGCGCGTATTGGCGAACATCATCGTAGAGCGGTACATCACCTATTACACGCATCACGAACCACCGTTCAACAGCGGCGACGTCACCAAAATCGCGCTCGACTTGTCAAAGACAGAGACATTCGTGGCGGAGATGCGGATGCTTTCCCAGGCATTGATCGCAGCCATGCCGCAGGCACTGGCGTGCCTGGAGCAGGCCCAGACCAACACCTATTTCGAAGAGACGTATGATGAATTGCGCACCAACAATAAGTTCGGCTATCACCTCTGGGACATCATCTCGATGGCGCGCCATCTGTCCGAAAACTGCGATGTCGGTGTAGTCAAAGATGCTGCGGCAAAGGTTGTCCGGTCTTTTGCGGACAGCGGGATGGTCGTGCGTTCTGACCACCGAGGGACGTGGTTTGATCGCACCGGCGGGCTAAGCGTTTACTGGATCCCGCCCAAAAAGACGCAGACACGCCACGTCGCGGATGCGTATGGTAAGGTTGATTTCGCGCAGGATACCTCCTGGCACACGATGCTGGAGGCCTATCGCTACTCATTCTGAGTGACTCGTTCTGAGTCACTCAGAATGAGGCAGGAACGATGAGGAGGCTATGATGCAACACGAAGATTTTGTCATCACGATGACGGATGTGCACCAGGTTGTCAAGGATGATACCCCCATGGTGATGTTTCGCGTGTCCGTGCCCGGACGTGTCACTGACGGGCAGGAAACGGGATACGACAGACGCGCAGTGGGCCGGCTCACGGCAAACTGGGATTCCGTCTCCCCCAACCTCAACCAGGTTGTCAGCCTTGGGCAGCTATTGGGGGATGCACTGTTCCCCAAAGGGCCAATACGCGATGCGTTCCTCGGCAGCCTGAGTGTGCACAAAAACACCCCGGATTCACGGTTGCGCATTGTTCTGAATATGGCGCCGGAACTACAGCTTTTGCCCTGGGAGTTCGCCTTGTTCCACACCGAACAGGGCGAGGCAACGCAGAATGAGATGCTGGGATTGATGTCGCAGGTCTCCATCGTACGCCAACTCGATCGCGTTGTGCCAAACCTGGCAGGTACGAAAGCGGCAACCCACCCCGTGCCGATGGTGATGGCTTTGGCGGATCCCACATATATGCTTGACCTGGAAGAAGAACGCAAGATCGTAGAGGAGAGCCTCAAAGACACAGAGCACATCCAAGCCATTTACGTTGAGAATGCGACCTCTACAACACTACTAGGCGGTCTGGATCGGGTCCATCTGTTTCATTTTGCCGGGCACGGCACGTTCATCGAACGCAACACACCGGGCGCAACTTTCGGGACCGGCGCGTTGATCCTGGATGACGGCTTCGGCGGGCAAAATCCCTTGAACGCCTCGCTGGTCGCGCCACGATTGGTCAATGCGGGTGTCCGTGTCGCGGTCTTAGGCGCGTGCTTGACGGCCAAACGCGACCAGGTCCAAATGTGGAGCGGTACCGCAGCGAATCTACTCAACGGTGGTCTCGGTGCAGTGGTGGGCATGCAATATGTTATCCTCGACAAGAGCGCCATCGCCTTTACCAGGGCATTTTACGAAGCCCTGACCCTGGGCTTTCCCGTGGATCAAGCAGTGACCAAAGGCCGTATCGCCATCTTCGAGTTGGGAGATTGCCGTGGGTTCGGTACGCCGGTGCTGTATATGGGCGATTGTGATGGTATCGTGTTCCCCGAATTCACCAATGATCCAGTCTTGATCGAAGAACGAGCGAAACTGCGATTAGTCGTCAACCTGAGCGTCGGCACCGTCGCGGGAACCGTAACCGGTATAGAGGTAGCCAAAATGTCCGCAGGCCAGGCGAAGGCCGACATCACTACCCTCGATGTTGATGAGGGAGGCATCGTGACCGGTTTCGAGGCAGGCTCGCTCACGGGCGGTGACGTCGACGTGAAGATAAAAGCCGGTGATGTGGCGAAGGGCGCCAAAGTCGTCGGAATAACGGCAAAAGAAGTAGGCGCCGGCAATTTGTCTGTACAAGAGACGGCGGGGAATGTCTCAGGAAATTTAACCGGTGTTGAGATTGGTGATCTCTGAAGGGAGTTACGTATGAAATGTCCAGGTTGTGGGAGCGACAATATTCCCGAGGATGCGCATGTTTGGCCTGAATGTGGAAAGGAGATTCAAGAAGCGCCCCGTCCATCACCGGCAATTTCAGTGGACATAGACGCGGAGACCATCAAAGATGCCGCAAGCGTCATCGGCGTAAAAATAGGCGAATACAAGGCCAATTTCGAGCAAGGTAGTGTCGTAAACCAACAGATCATCGTCAACAACACGATGGAATTGGGGCCTGAATTCCTGGAGGCGCTGATGAAGGCACTCGTCACTCATCAACACGTAGATAAGGTTGCCGTGCAAGACCTGGGAACACAACCCCTCCCGGAAAACGTGAGCGATCAGATTGAACAGATTACAGCCGCGCAGAAAGAAGTGGCCGCTCGAGGCATACCGATTTCGGCGCAGGCGTTGTGCAACCTCGGCAGATTGGCCGCCTCTCGCCGCCAATACGAAGAGGCAGTGAGCTATTTCCACCAGGCGACGCAGACAGACCCGGAATATTCGGATGCCTACGAGGCTATCGTGGAATTGCAACAGAGCCGGGCGATGCACGATATCCAGGCGCGAAACTATGACGCTGCGATGGGCAAGTTAGCAGAGGCGCGCACCGCGGCGATGCACACCGATCCCCTGGATCCACAGGCGCTGGCCTTACGCGGGTACATTGCCAAAACATTGGCACAGATTGCAGAAGCACGCGGCAATCTTGCGGAGCGCGACGAGTACTATGCCGAAGCGGCGCGATATTTCGGTCACGTCGTGCAACTGGAGCCCAACAATGCAGCCGTACACAACGGTCTGGGGAACATCGAGTACGCTCGGGGCAACCTCGACCGCGCCATCGCCGCCTATAACCGGGCCATCGCGTTGATCCCGTATTACACGGCAGCTTATCACGATCTCGCGTTGGCGTTTGAGGGCAAGATGCAGGCCGAACCACAGCGCAGGGCCACATGGTGCAAAGAGGCGTTACGCGCGTGGCGAGAAGCCTATCGCCTGGCGCCGAACGATCCTGGCTTCTCGGAACGCGATGTCGTCAGGGTTGGGCAACGAATCCTGTGGTTGGAGCCGCAATGCTTCTAGCTGATTTCTACGAGAACGAGGCCGTTTCTCCGGTCTTTTCCTTACCCGGAAAGCGTGCAAGGCTGGGGCTGTTTCCCATACGGACGCGATCTGACCCGTGGACTACTGATCCAGACGTAATTCGCTAAACGCTTGTACGACTGTGAGATACTGAATGACTTTAGTTTATTATGACCGGATCAGTAACCGGTTTTGGCGAGCAGGTCTGGATGGGGAAATAGAAGAGCACACCCAAAAAGCGCAGGTCAGAAATGGCCTGCGCTTTTTGGCAACTATCATTTGATGTTTGCGTCGTAGAAATCCGGGCGACACAGTCGAATCAGAGAGCAATGGCGAGCATCGGAGACTGCGGTTGCGCCGAGGCTTTAGCCGTCTTCGCTCTAGCTTTCTGCTGTTGGTACACATTCGTCGCCGAAGGATAATATTGGTTGACTTTGTCGATCAACTCCAAAACCTGGATGGGCTTGGACAAATAATCATCGCATCCAGCCGCCAGGAAGCGCTCGCGATCACCATGCATAGCGGAGGCAGTGATAGCGATGACAGGAATGTCGCGAAGCTCAGCGTCAGCCTTGACGTGCCCGACAACTTCCATGCCGTCCATCTTCGGCAAGCCGATATCGAGGAGAACAAGAGGCGGCTTCAACTCCCGAACCATCGCCAAACCACTCTCGCCGTCAACCGCTTCAATAATATCGTACCCCCGGCGTTCCAAGGTACGACGTACGAGACGGCGGTTATGCGGATTATCTTCAATGTATAGGATTGTTTTTCGCTCAATCATCATTGGATTTCATTCGGCTCATTTATACATGTATACGGGACAAGCTATTAGTTTATCCCCACGACAAACTAATAACTTGTCCCTCCCAATCCCAGTATTGGAAGCACCCTATCCCACTCTATAACTGTCTATAGGATATCACAGTTTTCTTGCCGTTACGTTTGCGTTATGTGGCAACTATGTTGCGATTGTGTTTGTCAATGCCTCAATTTACTCCGGCAAAATTGTTTCAACGTGCGCCAAAAAGCTGCTGCGATCCAAAGCGCCTTTGGTCCAGAGGGAATTGGCCAGCGTCGATAGGTTGATACGCGTGGCAGGCATCATCTCCTTTGCCGAAAGGACAATGACAGGGATATCGCGAGTATGAGGCATATCACGCAACGTCTCTAAAAGTTTCTCCCCGGAAATGTCGGGCAGCATCAGATCGAGAATGATAAGATCGGGTTTTGCGTCTTCAATCGCCTGCAACGCCTCGGCACCTGAATGGGCCTCGTCGATAGTGAAACGATGGCGCGCCTGGAACAATCGTCGCAACAGCCGCGCATCCGAGACATTGTCATCGATCACCAAGATGCGGGGAGACTGATTTTGATCAGGAGCGATTTCCCACTGTGGTGCAGCGGACTCGGCGTGTTCAACCTGTTTCCCTGGCGCTTGATCTAGCGCCATCTCGTCTCCTAACAGTTCCACAACGTGATGAACGAGTTCCTGGCTGCCGAAGGTACCCTTCTGCCAGATGGACTGGGTGTGACGTCGCAAGCGCGTCCATTCCTCAGTTGTCAGGGATTTTGCCGAGACGATCACCACCGGGATTTCGTTGGTCCGCGGGTCAGCCTTGAGCTTCTCCAAGATGGCGAATCCGTCGATGCCGGGGATGGTCAAATCGAGCAACACCAGGTCCGGCTGGCGCTGGCGCACGAGGTCCAGGCCGTCCGCGCCGTTGTGGGCCTCGAAGATGCGATAGTTCTTGTAGCGCAGCAGTAACCGGCGGATGAGACGGCTGTCGTGGGGATTATCGTCGATGACGACGATAGTGGTGATTTGCTCATCGAGTTGCTCCAGGGTAGAGATCAGGCCATCTTTGGAGTAGTTGCTGGTTTCATCGGGCATGTGATCTACCGCCACCCCATTTTCAGGCGGGACCGCCATTTGCAAATGGAAAGCGTAACGATCTTCGAGCGCGTGTTTTTCGGCGCTGAAGGTGTGACCGGAGCAGTTGACGACCACCCGTTCGCCGGAGCAAATCACACCCTCGGCGATGAGTTTTTCCAGCCCGGCAAAGGCGACGCTGGCGGCCGGTTCCATCGAATAGCCTTCGGTACGGGCAACGCGCCGCATCGCGCGGAATGCGTCTCCATCACTGACCGCTGTCATCGCGCCGCCATACGTGTCGGTAGCCCCTTTGAGAATCGTGTAAGCCATACCGGGATCGCCTGTTGAAAGCACGGTGATCAACGTGTCGGGTTGCACAGCGTCCGCTTTGGCCTGCCCCTGTTGCCAGGCTCTGGCCATCGGCGCACAGCCTTCGACTTGTACAATGGCGAGTTTAGGCACGTGGTCGATGAGGCGCGCAGCGTGCAATTCGACGAAGCCCTTCAACACACCCAGCGGACCGATGCCACCGGAGACGGCCTGCACGTACCAATCCGGAGCGCGCCAGCCCAACTGCTCCACGATTTCCAGCGCGATGGTCTTCATGCTCTCTTTACCGGAGATGGACTTCGCACCGCCATCGCGGTAGATACCACGGCGCACGGCGAAATCGGCAGCGATTTGTTTGGCTTGATCGTAAGTTCCGGTGATTTTGATGACTTCTGCACCGTACAGTGCCAGTTCGCGCATTTTCTCTGCCGGGACACTACTCGGCAGAAAGACCCAAAACTTGATACCCGCGCGGGCGCAGTAGGCAGCGTAGGCAGCCGCGGCGTTTCCGGTGGAAGCGAGTACCAACTCATTGATGCCTTGCGCCTTGAGCACGCTCGTGGTGAAGGCCGCCTGCCGGTCTTTGAAAGAGCCGGTGGGCATGCGGCGCTCGTCTTTGATCCAGATTTCCCCTTGCTGATGCTCTAGCTCGCGCTCCAAACCCCAGGCGCGTGTCAAGGGTGTGCAGCCCTCACCGCCCATCGCGTTGAAGACGAAGTCCTCAGGGAAAGGCAGCAGCTCGCGGTAACGCCACAGATCGTGCGGACGTTTCTCCAAAAGCGCCGGCCAATCCCGCGGCATCGCCGCAGTGTTATACTTCGCATCCAACCAGTTGCCACCACAGGCCGAACAGGTGCTGGCGAACAGGTCCGCCGGCATCGTGTGTCCGCACTCCAGGCATTTTACTGCGGTGAATAATGTTTTCATCACTCTCGTTCCCCGAGTCCTACACAATTCGGTTAAATTTGTTGTACCGCACGCTTCCGGTGAAACGTGCGGTACAACAATCCCACGATATAGCTACGTTATGCAGCAGCCGGTAAATGAACGGTAAAGGTACTACCCTCACCAAGCTTGCTTTGCACCGTGAGCCGTCCGCCGTGCAACTCCACCAGCAGCCGCGTGATGGACAGACCCAGGCCGGTCCCTTCCGCGCGACGGGTGAACGAGCCGTCGACCTGGCGGAAGCGTTCGAAGACCGTATCCATATCTTCCTCGGCGATGCCGATACCGGTATCCTCGATGGCGATGCAGACTTCCTCGTCCATGCTGTAGGCGCGCATGGTGATGCCGCCGGTTTCAGTAAACTTGTAGGCGTTGGAAATCAAGTTGTTCAACACCTGCGTGATGCGGATTTGATCGGCGCAGATCTGCGAGAGATCGGGTTCGGCTTCAACGCTGAACGTCAGCGGACTGTCGATAAACAGACCGGCATTATTACTTTTGACGATGTCGAGCAAGGTGGAGACGTCGATGTTCTCCATATGCAGTTCCATCCGCCCGGCCTCAATCCGCGCCAGGTCGAGCACGTCGTTGATCAGGTTGAGCAAATGTTGGCTGTTGGTCTCAACAGATTTCATATCCTCGTAACTGTCCTCTGGAATCTCGCCTTCGAGATCCATCAACAGCAATTGAACGTAGCCAATGATGGAATTCAACGGCGTGCGCAATTCGTGGCTCATATTCGCCAGGAATTCGCTCTTCAAGCGATCCACCTGGCGCGTTTCCTGGAAGAGGCGGGCGTTTTCGATAGCAGTGGCAATCTGGCCGGCGAGGGTGGTCTGGATGGTGACGTCCTGTTGGGTGAAGTGATCGACCTCATCCGATTGCACGTCCAGCACACCGAGGACTTGCTCACCGGCAATGAGTGGGACGGCCAACTCCGCGCGGGTGTCGGGCAGGAGGGGGTTGGGGAGGAAGTCGGGCGCGGCCTGCACGTCGTTGACGATAAAGCCCTCTTTGGTGCGGGCAGCGCGGGCAACCAGCGAGGTTTCGCTGTTCGCCGCGATCTGCCAGCCCTGGGTCACCATCTGCGCACCGGCTTCGCCGGCGCCGGCGGCCAGCACGAGCGTGTCGCCGGCTTCGTTGAGCAGGTAGATGTGCGCGTGGTAGAGGTCGAAGTTGGCTTTGGTCAGCTCAACCACCTGGGCAAGCAGTGCGTTGGGATCGAGGGTGGTGGAGGCCGCTGTACTCACTTCCGCCACCGTCTGCAACTCCGAAGCGCGTTTCTGGATTTCGGCTTCAGCCGCTTTGCGGTCGGTGATGTCGGTGATAAAACCTTCCAGAGCGAGAACTTCACCTTCAGCATTGTAGACACCAGTGCCCTGTTCCCACACCCACCGTAATGTCCCATCGGCTGACCGGATACGGTAAGTAACTTGGAAGAGCTGATGCTTGTCCAGAGCCGCTTGCACAACTTCCCATACCATATCTTGATCTTCGGGATGGATCAGGTCGCCGTAAGTGATTGTGCCGGTGTTCATTATCAGTGCTTCAGGGGCATATCCCGTCAATTCCAGGCTGCCTTCGCTGATGAATTCCGCTGGCCAATTGGGTTGGTTGAGCATTCGGTAAGCCATACCCGGGAGGTTACCCATCAATGTGCTGATGCGGCGCTCGGATTCCTGGATGATCTCCTGGGCCTGTTGTTGTTCCTCAAACAAGCGCGCATTCTGGATCGCCGTAGCAATCAGGCCCGCCAGTGTACCGAAGGTATCCCGCTCGGCCTCGGTGAAACGCCCGGCCTGGTCATCCTGCAGATCAAGCACACCCAGGAGAGTATTGCCAACGACAAGCGGCAACGACAGTTCAGACCGCGTCTGCGGCAGCAGTGGATTGGGCATGAAATCGGCTTCGAGAGCGGTATCGACAACGAGAATGGTACTGCCGGTGCTGGCAGCGCGCGCGACCAGACTTCTTTCGGCATCCATAGGGATACTGTGACCGCGTTCCTGCAGCACCCGGCCTACTTCACCGGAGCCGGTGGCAAGCTTGAGCACATTCGTCTCCTCGTCCAGCAGATAAATGTGCGCATGGTAGAGCCCATAGCGGCTCTGGATCAACTCGACGACTTCTTGCAACAATTGCTCCGGATCGAGAATCGTGCCCAGGCGCCGGGCGATGTCGGCAGCGGTACGCAACTGAGTAGTGAAGACGCTCAGGGCCTCAGTTTGATCGGTGACGCGTTGTAGTAGCTCGCTGTTCTCGAAAAGGATGGCGACCTGATCGGTCATCGTTTGGAAGAGGGCGATGGTGCCGGGATTGAAACGGCCTGCGGTGCGATCCTGAGCGTCTAGCACGCCGATAACTCGACCTTCTCGTTTCAAGGGCACGACCAACTCCGAGCGCGTGTCGGGCAACAGCGGGTTGGCTAGGAAGTTGGGGGCGGCTTGCACATCATCCACCAGCACCGGCTCGCCGGTGTGAATAGCGCGTGTTACCAAGGAAGTAGCTTCCAGAGGAATGTGGTGTTTGCGTTGCAGAAGTTGGCGGCCTGCGTACCCTGTGGATTGGCGCAATACGGCGGATTGCTGTTCTTCGTCCACCAAATACACCTGCGCGTGGTAGAGATCGAACTGGTCACGGATGAGGTTCACCACCAGGTCGAGCATTTCGTCGGGGGTGGCACGCTCACTGGCGGCGAAGGTCACGCGCTGGCTGGCTTCGAGTTCCTTACTACGTTCTTCCAGTTCCTCACTGCGGGCCTGTACCGTTTGCAGCAGCGTGCTGACTTGCTCGGTCATGTAGTTAAACGCTTCCGACAGACTAATCACCTCAGCAGGCCCCACCAGGGGAACCTGCAAGTCCATTTCGCCCGCGGCAATCCGAGTGGCTATTTGCGTCAAATCCAAGATAGGGTTAGCCAACCGGCGAGCTGTGTAAAGCCCTACCCCCCCGGCCAATCCCACCATAATCAAGGTTCCAATGAGCGTCAATACACCACTGCGAATGATCTGTTGGTAAGCTTCCGTGATAGGCAGTTCAATCATAACCGCCCAGTCAGGTGTACCTAGAGACGCATAGGTGCCAATCACAGTAGCTCCAGTAATGCCTGTGAAGGTATCGACGGCTGTCATGTCAGGGTTATGCGGATTACTGACAAATTCAGCAACCCCGCCTAAATTTCTCACATTCTCGCCACGCAAGACACGTGAAATATCGCTGAAGGCGAGTAGGTCACCCTGGTCGTTCACCACATAGGCCAGGCCTGTCTCACCGACTTCGAGTCCCTCCACCAAATCCCACATAAACTTCAGGTTAACTTCTGCTAACAACATCCCCTGCACATCGCCAAAGATATTGGTCACCGGAACAGCTACGATGACCAACGGCTCGCTGGTGATATCATCGATGTACACTGGAGTGATTTGTTGATTGCCCTCACGGACCTGCAACAGCATGTCACGACTGACACGTTCATCCAGTTGACCAGCGGTCAGTTGCGATAGGCGTGAAGTCCGTGCCAGCTCTTGCCCCTGCAGATCCAACAGCGCCACCTGGCGAAAGGCTGAATCAAGGCCCAAGAGATTGTTCAAACTCGTTTGGTGCTCTTCTGCCGAAGCACCCATCCGGCCCCCCAACTTTGCGGCTGCATCTAGCTCGGCGAATTTTCTTTCGATGAAGCTCGCAACCGTATTGGCCGCTTGGCGAGCGATAAGTTGTTGCTGTTCGGCCACAAGCCCGCGCTGTGCCTGGAAATTGAACAAGAATTGCATACCGCTGGCAATCACCAAAACCGTCGCACTTAAGACCGCAAAGGCTGTGGCCAGCAAAGTCGTTGCTTTGCGTCCCTTCACAAAGCTCTTCGTTTCAGTCATTCTTATACCTCTTTTCTACCATACATCCCAACCAAAGATACAGCTAGCGTGGTTCAGCGGTCGAGATTCTGTCTTAACGAATGATCTCATTGGCCTGGTTCAACAAGCTTTCAGACACCGTCAACCCTAATTCCTGCGCTTCTTTGTAGTTAATCTGAATGAAATGCTCCGGAGAGACAACAGGAATAGTACCAGCCGGTGTCCCCTTGAGGATTTTGTCGGCTACAGATGCTGCCAATTTGCCCGAATCGAATGAATGAGGAACCACACCGAAAAGCGAAGCATAGCCTCCGACTTCGATGTAGGCGCCACCGATAGGCAGTTGGTGTTCTTGGGCAAACTGCCCCATCACCACAAAGAAATCTGCTGTCACAGCGAGGGGTTCCGAGAGGAATAGAATCGCATCGATGCCCAGGTCGTCTTGTCGCGCGCGCGCGCTCAGTTCTGCTTCCAGTTCTGCCGGGCTGGCAGCAGGAAACTCGATCAAGGTCACTTCCTCGGTCGCCGCGATCGGGCGCAGGACTTCCATTTGGCTTTCTACAATCGGATAGTCTCGCAAGTAGGGAACCCATATGCGCTTGGCGTCCGGGGCGATGGCGCGCATAATCTCAAAACGCTTGACCGCGATGTCCAGAACTGGATAACGCACGCCGGTGACATTTCCACCAGGTTCGCGCACACTGTTGACCAGGTCGGTCCCCTCTATCATGACGTAATCGAAGACGACCGGGATGCCGGTCCCTTCTACAGCCGCCTTCGCCTCAATGGTGGCCTCGGTGGGGAAGACCATAATTAGATCGACCTTATCGTCAACGAACTTCTTGAGGACACTTTGGTAAACGGCCATATCGAAATCCGTTGCTTGTACATCGTAGACGATGTTTTCTCCTTCGACGTAACCCAACTCGGCCATGCCTTCCTTGAAGCCATCGGTTATGTTAGCAACATAACTCAAACCGGATAATACCCCCACCCGGTACACCTTGGGTTCCGGTTTTCCGCAACCGCTCAAAAGCAACCCAGCCACGACCACGATAATGAGTGACCGGTACCAATTTCCAATCTTGTTCTGCAGCATTTTCCCTTTCATCGTATTCTACCTCCCAGTAAAATTTTCTATTTACAATTCAGGCGACGTTACGAGCCGCCCGACCAGCCCTACCAACGTATCGAGAGTCACCGGCTTCTCCAACAGAAAGTCGGCGCCGGCCTCTTCGACAATGTCGCTATACCATGACTCGCCAGTAATCAGAAGCACGTGTGTCCCATCTGCCGTCAACTTGGCGCGCTTTTCGCGGACCATGTCGGTGCTTTTCTTTGTCCCCATATGAATATCACAAAGCAACACGGCGAAGTTGTTTTCATCGACCAGGTGTTGCGCTTCGGCAAGAACGCCGGTTTCTGTGACGCGGTAACCGGCGCGCGAAAGCGCGTTGCTGTAAAGACGGCGCAGATCGGCGTTGTCTTCAATAACCAGGACGTGCGGCGCATCTGTGGCATCGCTCAAGATGCTGCTGATGATCTCGCGGATTTTTTTGACGGTAAAAGGCTTGTCCACAAAAGCGTCGAGATTAAGGTCTGCGACCTGCTTGCGCAGTGCATTGCTGCCGTAGGCCGTCATCATGATGATACGGGTGTCCGGCGACCGCTCCTGCACTACCCGCGCCAGATCAATGCCGCTCATACCCGGCATACTGTAATCGGTCAGCAGCAAGACGTACTTGTGATTCTCCAGACAAGCCAGCGCCTCTGCCCCACTTTCGCAGGTGTCCACCTCGTACTTAGGGTTCAGTCTCTCGATGCTGGCAGCCAGGGTCAAGAGGACTGCCGGATCGTCATCTACAATTAGAATACGTTGGGTCGACATTGCTTTACCCTTTCGTTCAGATTATCCATAACCAGCAACGCTGACACATCTACCCTCTATCGTGCAGCGCCAAAGTTTCCAAAGCCACATCACGGATCTCCGAGAGCCGGATTGGTTTGTGCAACACGTGTTGGATGGCACGCGCCGCGACAGGATCCTGAATCAGATCGTGACCATAAGCGGTGATCATAATGATGCCGGTACCCGGATAACGCTTTTGGATACGGGAAGCCAGTGCCACACCGTTCAAATCGGGCATCTTGTAGTCGGTGATCAACAAATCGAAAGGTTGCTCTTCGAAAAGCTTGAGCGCCTGTTGCCCACTCGACGTGACCACAATTTCGCACCGGGGCAGTTTTTGCAATCCTTCACGCAAGGTAAGGGACACACACTCCTCGTCATCGACGATCAGGATGCGGCGTAAAGCGCCATTTCCGGCTTTGGTATGCAACGGGCTTTTTGTGGCGGGATAAGGTGGAATTTTGATCGTGAAGCAGCTTCCTTGGCCTGGTTGGCTATCGACGACGATCTCGCCACCGTGGGCGACCACGATACTGCGCGCCAGGGTCAGCCCTAATCCCATCCCTCCATGCGCTCGGGAGAGCGCATCATCGAGCTGTTCAAACGGCGCAAACAGACGCGCGATATCTTCAGGCGCGATACCAATACCGGTGTCACAGACCGAAAAATGGATCCAGCTTTGATCGGCCCACAGACGCACACTGATGCGCCCCCCACGCGCGGTAAATTTGATCGCATTTTCGATGAGGCACTCAAACGCCAACTGCAACTGCTCCCCATCACCGATGATGCAAGGTAACTCTGCGGACAGATGCAGCTCTACGGCAATGTGAGAGGCTTCGGCGTACGCGCGCTGCGCCTCGACCACTCCCGTAACAAGACGCATCGGGGTGAGTGGTTGCCGGACACAGTTACGCGCTTGTACAGCGAGCAATGTGTTTATCCGAGTTATCGTCTTATTGAGTTCCTGTGTGCGATTGACAATGACACCAACCGCTTGTTGTTGTTCAGGCGAGAGCGTGCCAAGTTGACCGGCATACAACAAATTTGCATATCCCGTCACCAACGCGAGTGGTGTCCGAAATTCATGCGATACGTTGCGGATAAATGTATTGTGAATTTCATCCAGATTTAATGTTTCGGCCAACTTCTTCCGATTGCACACCTCTACCCTGGTTTGTTCAGGTTGGGTCATTATCCTCTCCCACTATATAGAAGCTATTCTGATATCGAGCCAATAAAATTTAACCAGCAAATGCCTTGCCTGTAAAGCGAGAAAACGCACGCTAAAAGCCCTTATTGCAGCTTGGAACCTCTCCGAAAATTCACCGTCAACGCACTAGAGACGCCCGTAAGTACAATTTCCGGCGAGGTCTTAGACAAGGTTATCTAAGAATACAGGGTCTACGCAGATTAGTGGGGTCACAATCGGTTTGTGCATCACTCGAGTGCAAAAATGCACTAAAAAGTGGGATAGACAACCCACTTTTGCCCAAAAGAGCATTCAGAATAGGGGTGGCGTCATTTTTATCCCACAAATCTGCGTAGAGCCAGAATACAATACCATGAATTGGTTGCTATTGCGTTAGGGTTGTGTGGTAGAAGTGTTGCAGAAGTATTAGCGAATAGGGGACGTGCTACGAGTTCCTTAGTGTGTAGCCCACTCCGCGAACGGTACGGATTACATCAGTACGTCCGGTGGCATCTTTGACCTTTTGGCGGATGCGATAGATGTGATAACGGACAATGTCCCGGGCTTCCCACACCTCGGCGGTGTAGCCTTGAGCCTCACGAAGCAACTCCTGGGGCGAAATGACGCGTGGCGCCTCGCTGATGAGATAGGCGAGCACATCGAACTCGGTCGGGCTGAGTTCCAGCAACTCGGCATCCATCGTAATGACATGACGTGTCAAATCTACAATCAAGCTGTCATATTGAAGGAAGCGTTTCTGTTCGGCAGGCTGCTGTTGATCGAGCGGCGCAGCAGCTTGCGCCATGACGTGCAGCGCAGATGAGGGTGGTGACGCGCCAACTTCCTGAATCGTAGCGCGCACTCCGTCTAGCGTAGTGCTCAGATGCTGTTCCAATTGCCACAACAACTCACGCTGCTTCATTTTCTGGCGCCGGTCGAGCAACCCCACACGGATGCTTTCACGCAATTCAATGGTCTTGCACGGCTTGAAGAGATAATCGTGCGCGCCCTGACGCAGCGCTTCGACCGCGGACTCAAGCGAGCCATGTCCGGTGAGCATAATGACGACCGTATCGGGTGCTTTCGCATGCAGCACTTTCAGCACATCGGTTCCACTGACGCCCCTCATCTTGAGATCGATCAACGCCAGATCGAATTCCTCTTGCTCGATATGCTTCAGCGCCACCTCACCGCTCTCAGCCGCCACGACCGCATAGCCATCACGTTCTAACAACTCTCGCAGAAAGAAGCGAATGCTTTCTTCGTCATCTACAATCAGAATTTTGGCGCTTATTCCGGTTGCCATAGCTCACCTATGCCTTTCAGTGCATAAAACTCTACCCTCTATATTACTCATTTTAAACGATTAGAAAAGTTGCGTGTGTTACAATTAGATGACGATGTGCAAAATAGGTGACGTCCGAAACGTACCGGGACAGAACTATGCTATAGGTAAAACTATGGTAAAAGTCGTCCCTTTGCCTTCCTCACTCTGTATGAGGATTTGTCCTTTATGCTCCTGAATAATGCCATAGCTAATGGAAAGCCCCAATCCCGACCCTTGCGGTTTGGTCGTGAAAAACGGCTCGAACAAACGTGCTTGAACCTCTGGCGGCATCCCGACACCGGTATCCGTAAATTCAATGTTGACGCTTTCATGGTCGAGGATAGTACGGATGCTAAGATCACCGCCGTCGGGCATGGCATCGATAGCGTTGATCACCAGATTCAAGAAGACCTGCTTCAGGTGATCGGGATTGGCAACAATCAACGGTATAGCGGAATCCCAGATGCGTTCGACGCTTATGCGACTACGCTGCAATTCCTTTCCGCTTAATTCCAACACACTTTCCAGTGTTTTGTGGAGATCAGTTGGCGCATGTTCTTGCCCTGAGGGCCGGTAAAACTCGCGCACACGGCGCACAATGGTGGCAATGCGCTCGATTTCGTGTTCAGCGATATCCAGATAACGCTCTATTTTCTCTGGACGTATAGGACTTTCCAATTCCTCTTTCGCCAGCGTCAAACAACCCTGAATCGATTGTAAAGGGTTGTTGATCTCGTGGGAAATAGATGCAATCAAGCGCCCCAGCGCCCCCATCTTCTCGCTTTGGATCAACTTGACCTGCGTGACCTGCAACATCTGGATTTGATCGATCACTTCCTGATACAGGCGCGCATTGTCGATGGCAATTGCGGCGGAATTGGCTAACACTTCCAACAACTCGCGATCGTATGTATTGAAGGTACCATCGACTTTGTTGATGACTTCGACCACGCCGATAATGCGGCCTTTGGCAACCAGCGGTACCGCCAATAATGAGCGGGTGGTAACGTTGGTGATAAGATCGATCTCGCTGTAGAAACGAGAGTCTTGTTGGGCGTCCTCCACGATGGCGGAAGTTTTATGCCGCATCACCCAACCGACAATACCTTCGTCAAGCGAAACATGTTTTCCAAACAAAAGGGCGGATGTTTGACTGTTAGCCACTGCGGCGAAGACCAAATCATCACTCGCAGCATCATAGAGCAGTACCAATGCGTCTTCAGCCTCGAGCAGTGTGTTGATCTGCAACAGCGTCTGCTGCAACACAATATCGAGATCCAGATTGGCGGCGAGAACGTGAGTAGCATTGATAAGCGCACTCAATTCACGCGCATTGCGCTGTGTCTGGGCATAGAGACGCGCATTCTGCAAAGCTACGGCGGTCTGGTTTGCCAGGGTTTGGAGCAAGAATTGATCGGTAGCGGTAAAGTGATTTTGCACGCCACTCTCGACATTCAAAACGCCGATGACGTTGGCCCGAATCTTCATCGGCACACACAACTCAGAAATGGTGGGGGGCGCCGCTTCATCGTGGGGCAGGTAGCGGGGGTCATTTGTCACATCGGGGAGATTGAGAGCGACCCCATCTCGCGCTACGGCGGCAGAGATACCGTGTGGGCCATCCAATGCTAAAAAATGTTCCACAGTCTCAATGCCACCCCGGTCAAGGAAATAGTGAAATCGTAGGGCATTGGCAGACTCATCGACCAAGCTGACACTGGCGAAATCAAAATCGATCACCTGCGCCGCAACTTCCAAGGCGTAACGGAGGATTGCCGTCTCATCGTGCAGCAGCGTTTGATTCCACCCCAATTGGTAGATTGCCTCAATGTTTTTCCCCAAGCGTTTACGCTGCAACATGTCGAGCAAGACATCTTCCCGAAGGGGGAGCAAATCGCTTTCGCTCAAGGAGATCTGGGGTGATTCGCTGGCCGTGTCGTCGGGAATTTTCCCTTCCATATATACCTTCCTTAAGCAATAGTGTGCATCCATACCGCGCCGCGCGTGCTTGCGCACAACAAAGGTTACTTTGCAGATTGTACCAGAATTCACCCTAAAATACAGTTATGAATTCGTTTAAGTCGTTTGCGTAAGTCTTTGACTTTTTCATAAATTTGACTATAATACTCTGACCTATGTCACCGCTGACATGTCATATTGGGAAAGCGCTAAGCGAAAAGCATCAGTCGCTTGTTTTTTGTTGCCTGAGACCGGGGGGTAAGGGGAGATAGAGAATGAATCGTGACGAACGTATAACGGAAGCACGCACCTTCAAAGTCCTACGCATCAGTCTGGCTTCACCGGATGACATCTTGTCATGGTCTTACGGTGAAGTCACTAAGCCGGAAACCATCAACTACCGCCGGCTACGCCCGGAAAAAGACGGGCTTTTCTGTGAAGCCATTTTTGGCCCCACACGTGATTATCAATGTTATTGCGGTAAATACAAGGGCATTCGTTACCGGGGCATTATCTGCGATAAGTGTGGCGTCGAAGTAACGCGCAACTCGGTACGCCGCGAGCGTCTGGGCCACATCTCGCTGGCTGCACCAGTCGCGCACATCTGGTACACCCGTCGTATCCCAAGCCACATGAGCATCCTGCTGGATATCAGCAAACGCAACCTCGACCGCGTACTCTACTTTGCACAATACGTCGTCAATTACGTGGACGAGGAGGCGCGCCAACGCGCATTGAAGCGCATCGATGAAGAAGAGCGCCTGCGTATGTCTACGATGGATGACGCAGCCACCTCCCGCATCGACGAACTCGAAGGCCGTTTGACAAAGGAAAAGAAACAACTTGCAGCGGCCCAGGAAGATATCCGCGCCAAATTCGAAGAAGAACTTAACACCCGTACCGAGACAATCCTCGGCGAGGCCAAGCGATTGCGCGATCGCCTCGAGGGGATGATGGGCCGCCAGGCGAACGAATCGATTGTCTTTGCGGCTACGGATACCGTGATCGTGGAAGCCGATGAATTGGTCAGCCGCGAGCACTATGCTGTGCTCAACGCCGTAGCGCAGGATGCGCTGGATGCACTGGAACAGGAAATCCAACAACGAGAAAACGAGGCCCTTGAACCGGTAACCACGGAACCGGTTGTCAAACCTCCGGATATTCAGGATGACATTCAAAACGTCCGCGATGAACTTCAAGAAAAGACGAGCATCATCCACAATCACTACGATGAATTGCGCGAAGAACTGCTCAGCCTGGCTGAGCGCCAGTTCTTCAACGAACAACGCTACCGCGAGTTACGCCAGCGCTGGGGACAGGTATTCCGCGCCGGTATGGGGGCCGAAGCAATCTATGAGCTGCTCCAGGGATTGGAACTGGATACCCTGGCTGAGGAACTGTGGCACGAAGTACGCTTTGGTCGTTCGGCACAGCGGCGCAAGAAGGCCACCCGCCAGTTGCGGGTCGTCGAAGCGCTGCGCAAGAGCAAGAATAAGCCGGAATGGATGGTCCTGACCATGCTGCCCGTGCTCCCGCCAGAATTGCGCCCGATGGTGCAATTGGACGGCGGGCGCTTTGCCACGTCGGACCTCAACGACCTCTATCGCCGGGTGATCAACCGCAACAACCGTCTCAAGCGTCTCCTGGAATTGGGCGCGCCCGAGGTCATCATCAATAACGAGAAGCGCATGTTGCAGGAAGCCGTCGATAGTTTGATCGACAACAGCCAGCGCGGCAAGGCGATGAGCCGCCGTGGGCGGCGACAGCTCAAATCCCTGAGCGACCAGCTCAAGGGAAAGAAAGGGCGTTTCCGCCGCAACCTGCTCGGCAAGCGTGTGGACTACTCCGGGCGCTCCGTCATCGTCGTTGGCCCGCACTTGCAAATTCACCAGTGCGGTCTTCCCAAGACGATGGCATTGGAACTCTACCGGCCTTTCATCATCCAACGGCTCGTCGAATACAACTACGCGACGAACGTCAAAGCAGCCAAGCGCCTTATCGAGCGCCAGCGACCTGAAGTGTGGGAAGTCCTCGAAGAGGTGATTCAGGATCGCCCCGTGATGCTCAATCGCGCGCCGACGCTGCACCGCCTGGGTATCCAGGCCTTCGAGCCGCTCCTGGTCGAAGGCAAGGCCATTCAACTGCACCCGTTGGTTTGTTCCGCCTTCAACGCCGACTTCGACGGCGATCAGATGGCCGTGCACATTCCGCTTTCGCGCAAGGCGGTCGAGGAAGCGCGCAAGCTGATGCTGGCGTCGCGCAACCTCCTCAAGCCCGCCGATGGGCAGCCGATCATTGGGCCGTCCAAGGATATGTGCATGGGCATTTACTATATGACCATGGACATGACGACACAAAACGGCGAACCCAAAGCCTTTGCCGATCTGGATGAAGTAGAAATGGCCTACGCGCTGGGAACCGTCGGTATCCACACCCGCATCAAAGTCGCGCAGGTCTACGAAGACCGTCCCGCACCAGAACAGCCTGTCGAAACGACGGTAGGGCGCGCGCTCTTCAACCGCATCGTGCCGGACCCGCTGCGTTACATCAACCAGCCGCTGGACAAGGGCGATTTGCAAGACCTCATCGCGCTGTGTTACCGGCGTATCGACGCCGAGGCCGCTGTCGATTTCGCCGATGCTATCAAGACGATGGGCTTCCACTACGCCACCGTTTCCGGTGTGACAATTTCAGTATACGACCTGACGATCCCGGAGGAGAAGCAGGAGATTCTGGGCGACGCTGCCCGTGAAGTGGGAGAGATCGAACGCCAGTATCGCCGTGGTCTGCTAACCGAAGAGGAACAATACAACCGCACGGTCGAAATCTGGTCGCAGGCACGCGATTCGGTCTCCAAGGCCGTCTCCGCGCACCTGAATCCCGACGGTCCGATCGCAGTGATGGCCCGCTCTGGCGCATCCAAAGGCGGTTTTGGGCCGATTGCACAGCTTTCCGGGATGCGCGGTTTGATGGCCGACCCGTCGGGGCGCATCATCCCGCTGCCCATCCGCTCCAACCTGCGCGAGGGATTGACTGCGTTGGAATACTTCATCTCCACGCACGGATCCCGCAAAGGTTTGGCCGATACCGCACTACGCACGGCTGACGCCGGTTATCTGACCCGCCGCCTGGTGGATACGGCACAAGATATCATCATCAACGCCATTGACTGCGGGACACGCACCGGCATCTGGATTCGCCGCAGCGAGAACATCGGCGGGCAGCCGATCACCGCACGCTTGCTGGGACGCACTGCTGCTGCGCCGGTCTTGAACCCGCGTACCGGTGAAGTAATCGTCGATAAAGGCGAAGAGATCGACGAAGACCGGGCGGAGCTGATCCAGCGGTTGGAAGTCGAAGATATTTTCGTGCGCTCGCCGATGACGTGCGAATTGGAGCACGGCATCTGCGCGATGTGCTACGGGCGCGACCTGGGCCGTGGCGGCCTGGCAAGGATTGGTACTGCTGTCGGCATCATCGCGGCGCAATCCATCGGCGAACCCGGCACGCAACTTACCCTGCGCACCTTCCACACCGGTGGTACAGCTTCGTCTGGCGGTGACATCACCAGTGGTCTGCCGCGCGTTGAGGAATTGCTCGAAGCGCGCAAAACACCGCATGGTGAGGCCGAAATCGCCGACCTGGATGGCATCGTTCACGTCATCCGCGAAGGAGATAATGTTACAGTCTCCATCGTCGACAGCCAGATCAAGCGGGCCAGCTACGACATCCCCGAAGGATGGGAAATTCTGGTTGAGGATGGCGACACTGTCAACCAGAACAACCTGCTGGCACGGAGCACCGCTGAGGATGCGAAGGAACTACGCGCCAAAGCAAGCGGTCGCATTTCACGCGACGACCGGGACATTCTCCTGATCTACGAGATTCGGGAGGAGCACGAGTATAATGTACCACCGTCGGCGCGGTTGCTCATCGCTGAGGGGCAGAAGGTTACCGCCGGTACGCAATTGTATGAGGGTGTGCCCAATCCTCACCGCATTCTACAAGTTCAGGGCCGTGATGCGGTCCAGGTGCACTTGCTCAGTGAAGTACAGCAGGTGTATCGCTCGCAAGGTGTGAACATCAGCGACAAACACTTCGAGGTCATCATCCGCAAGATGCTCAGCCGGGTGCTGGTCACCGAATCCGGGGATACCGAGTACTTGCCAGGCGACCTGGTGGATCGGGTGCAATTCGAACGCCTGAACCGGCAGTTGGTAGAAGAGGGCAAGGCCCCGGCGCGCGCGCGTCAGGTGCTTCTGGGCCTCACCAAAGCCGCATTGGCGACCGACTCGTTCCTCTCGGCGGCGTCGTTCCAGCATACCATCAAAGTGCTCTCCAACGCAGCCGTCCGCTCTGATGAGGATATGCTCTATGGCCTGAAGGAAAACGTCCTCATCGGGAAGCTGATCCCCGCAGGCACCGGTTATCGCGGCGATATTGAGGGGTCCGATGGCCCCATCGACGAGTACGAAGGGGTCACAATTGAGAAGGAGTTGCCGAAGGGCACGCTGCTCAGCGACGAGGATGTGGAACCGGAATCCTTCTTACTCTCGGATTTGCAGCAGCCTTTCCGCATCTAGGCTATGCACACTATCTCACACAGGGCGACTTAGACAGTCGCCCTTTTTTTCTGCAACTCGTTCTAAACTACTGCGTATAAGAAACAGGGTCAAACATTATGGAAGAGTGGTTGTTGTCAGCCCAAAGTGGTGAAGAAGCGGCGGTTGACCGTCTGGTAACGACGTACCAACAGCCGGTTTTCAACCTTTGCTATCGAATGTTAGGTGAATACACAGAAGCCGAAGATGCCGCGCAAGAGGCATTGGTCAAAGCGGTGCTGAATTTGCATACCTATGATCCGGAGCGGCCTTTCAAGCCGTGGGTGCTGCGCATCGCTTCAAACGAGTGCATCGATCGCATACGGCGGCGTAAACCCATCGTCTCGTTGGACGGAATGGGCGAAGATGGTGCATGGGAATGGCACGCCGGGCACAGTCCAAATCCTGAGTCAGAGATGCTACGTCATGAGCGGCAGGTTCAGGTTCAGGAACTGCTGGAGAATTTGCCGCCGCTGGATCGTAATGTCATTACTTTGTTTTATTGGGAAGGACTGTCCTACGCTGAAATCAGCGAGGTAACAGATTTAACTGTTTCCGCGATTAAATCCCGGCTTTTCCGTGCCCGCCGGGTCATGGCACAGCTTATTGTTGGCTTAGATACGCTTGGTTCAAATACAATGGAGGAGGAAAGATATGTCGCATGATCCGATCGCTGACGTTCATAGCGACGCATGGTGGATGCGCGTATGTGAAGATGCGCTTTCTCCACAGGAGGAAGCCTACTGGCAGGCGCATCTCGCGCAGTGTGAGGCCTGCCGGCAGGAATGGTCAGCGCTGAAGCAAGTTGATGTACTCTTGCGAACGGCTGCGCCCCCGCCTGTGCTCGCGCCAGATTTCACCGCGCGCACCGTCGAACACATCACCCATAAGCAGAAACTGCGTCATATGTTGCGATTTGTAGTTGGAGCGATAGTCCTGGGGTTGGTGGCCTGGATTGGATGGTCGTACTTTGGCGCGACACTGACTAATTTAGTTCACACGCTTGAAGTCATGATTTCAGGCCGCCAAGTCCTCTTTGCCGCGTTGATGCGTACGCTGGTGGGACTCGCAGTAACGATAAAGGCGTTCTTGCCTCTGCTATTCGCGATAGCCGGAGCTATGCTTTTATTTCTGACACCCAACAGCATTCTTGCCAGCATTGTCATGGTGTGGTACTCGCGCCGCAAGCGCGCTGCCGGAACTGCTGCATAAGAACTTTTCCGGAAATTCCGTTGACGCACCAGAAACGTTCGCAAGCACAATTTGCGGATAGAGTCTAGAGCAAGTGCCGCACCGCGTGCATAACACACGATGACGAGGCGTATGCATCCTGGCGGCTCCGGGCTGCAGGATGTTGGATATAAAAAAGAACAAAGAGAAAAAAGGAGATAGATGATGAAACGCTTGATATTTACCTTGGTGCTGGCCATGTTGCTTGCCACCGTCGCTTTACCGCCTGCACCCGCCCTGGCTGCGCCAGGACCACAAGGCGATGGCAACGTCATCTTTGGCCCCTACACGCTGGCTGCCGGGAATTCGCACACCGGCGACCTGACGGTGTTTGGCGGGCCGGTGACGCTTAAGTCCGAGTCCGATTTCAACGGGGACTTGACTGTCTTTGGAACCGCCGATATCCAAGAATCAGCCAACCTGAACGGGACACTCGTTGTCTTTGGGGACGCGGACGTCGCCGGCGATATCGAAGGGGACGTGTTCGCGATGGGCGCGCTGGTGTTGCATGAGACGGCCTACGTCGGCGGTGATATTTCCGCAGCGGGCGCCATTACGCAACAGGATGGAGCTGTAGTCGATGGTGAAATCACCCCGATGTCCGAGCGAGGATTTGAGTTCCACCGAGATTTTCCCATCGAGGTTCCCCGGCCTTTCACCGGCCCAAGGGTCACCGTTCATTCGCGCCCTTTGTGGGTTCAGGGATTATGGGCAACGGTGAAGGCGATCGTCGGTGTCGTGGTGTTGAGCTTGCTGGCGCTGGTCATCGTGAGCATCTGGCCGCAACAGACCAAGCGGGTAGAACGGGCTATCGAGGAAGCAGCCCTGACATCATTCGGCATGGGATTGCTCACCTACCTGGTCGCATTCATCGTCACGGCGATTCTGGCAATCACCATCTGCCTCAGTCCATTTGCTTTACTCGGTTGGTTGGTCGTCGGTGTAGGATTATTGCTGGGATGGGTGGCCCTGGGATCGATTCTGGGCAAGCGCATTCTCACGGGTATCTTCAACCAGCCACAACCGCAGCAAGTTGCAGCAGCGGTACTCGGCACGGCAGTATTGACACTGGTGCTGGCGATGACGCGCGTCTTCTGGCCGATTCACGGGATCTTGATGTTCGTAATGGTCCCGCTGGCAACCGGAGCGGTCTTGCTGACACGTTTCGGGACGATGCCTTACTCGACCCAGGGTGGTGGACTCACCCCACCGCATGCGCCGAAACCGCCGCGCCCTTCAGCAGAGCCTATCGTCCCGGCGCCAATGCCGCCCTCAACGTCGTCAGCAACGGCACCGCCAACGGCGTCTCCTGCTCCCAATGTGGTTGAACACGACGCGGTCACCCCAGCCGCCCCGGCAGGTGTGAGTCCGTTCGATGAAGCGGAGCGATCTGGCGAAGAAGCCTGACATACTATACCTGACAGATTTACCAGCGACCGAGAGCGTCTCTCGGTCGCTGGCATTTCTGTCGGTAGTTGCCAATGCCATAGGCGAGGCTATAATGGATACAGGTATCGTATTCCAGGCAATGAGGTGTTCCATGAATGATCGGTATGAACGTCAGGTTGTCATGCCTGAAATCGGAGCGGCGGGGCAAGAGCGACTGCGCCAATCGCGCGTGCTCGTTGTGGGGGTCGGGGGCTTGGGATCGCCCATTCTACTCTATCTGGCCGCGGCCGGTGTTGGCACCCTGGGCATCGCCGACAACGACCAAGTCTCAGCCTCCAACCTCAACCGGCAAATCCTCTACGTCACCCACGACATAGGGCGAAGCAAGGCACTCACAGCCGTCCAGCGGGTACGCGAGTTGAATCCAGAAATCAAGGGCATCCCCTATGAAGTACGTGTCTTGCGCGAAAATGGCCTGGAACTGGTGCAACAATACGACCTCGTCGTGGAAGCCAGCGATAACCTGGAAACCAAAGCGCTGATGAACGAACTATGCGTGCAGGCTGGCGTTCCTTTGGTGTGGGGTGCGGTGTCGCGTTTCGAGGGACAGATGGGGACATACATCCCCGGACATGCATGTCGTTGTTGCGTGTTTCCGGAGACACCCAAACCGGGGACGTACCCCACCCCTGCCGAATTGGGCGTATTGGGCGCGTCCGCAGGCGTCATTGGCGCACTACAGGCTGTTGAAGCCATCAAAATCTTGCTGAACCTCGATAAACCCCTAACTGACAGAATTCTGCTTTGGGAAGGCCTATGGAATTCGTTCGACGTGGTGGAGGTCCAATGCAATCCGCAATGCCCGGTCTGTGGGACTGTGGAATGATTTCCTCTAGCGTTGCACAATTGATCTAGATTGTCTCAAATGGAACCGGCTCCAACAGCATCGCGAACCTTCGCCACTTACCTGGAAACGGGGGCACGCACACTCACCAGCGTCGTCTTCGCCGTGGCGCTGATCGTCTTCGGCATCCACGCGCTTCTGGGCCTCCTCTATCCCTTCCCGCTCGACTACGGGGAAGCGCCGTTGGTCGATCAGGCGATGCGCCTGGCCGAGGGGCGTAACATCTACCGCGCCGACCTCGACACACCGCCCTACACCATTACCAACTACCCGCCGCTCTACATCCTGGCGATGGCGCCCTTCGTGGCGATCTTCGGCCCCAACTTTTGGGCAGGCCGCCTGATCTCGGTGGTGAGCGCGCTGGCAACAGCCTATTTCTTGGGAGGCATCATCAGCGCGCAAAACCAGGGAGCGAAGGACGGCGACCGTTTCGCCGCACGGATCACCGCCCTGCTCTTCCTGGCGCTTCCCTACGTGGCAGGCTGGGCCAAGCTAGCGCGCATCGATATGCTGGCGCTGGCCCTGAGCACTGCCGCATTGTACGTGATCGCACGCCGGCCCCAAGATAACCGTGCTCTGGTGGGAACGGCGATCCTGCTCACCGCCGCCATCTACACCCGGCAGTCCTATGGATTGGCGGCGCCATTCGCGGCTTTCGTCTGGGTATTCGTGCGCCGGGGATGGCGCGCGGCCTTCGCGCTGGCGGGGATGGTGGGCGGTGCCGGACTGGCCCTCTTCGTGATCCTCAACCTGGCGACCGGCGGGGGCTTCTTCTTCAACGTCG
>OMKS01000641.1_pt1 | contig 32316 bp, 27 predicted proteins | sample 1674721 | NCBI WGS metagenome assembly OMKS01 (sample SAMN06264996, study PRJEB25208) | sediment metagenome | isolation source: hot spring sediment | place: USA: California | collected 2014-09-02 | reverse complement strand
TGGCAGTTCACTGCTGAAGATGCCCGGATCAAACTGAACCGTCTTTATCCAACATTAGAGATGTGACAGGACACTAGAATTTTCCCGGACCAGGGATTTCAGCCGGCAGGATATTCCGTTGCGGGAGGTGGTAGCGGAAACCATCAAGCTTCTGCGCTCCGACATACCGAGTGAAATGCAGATTGAACTTGATATTCCCGACAACCTGCTGGTGTCGGTCGACAAGCAGAGAATGCAGCAGGTGTTCCTCAACCTCATCAAAAACGGAGTTGATGCCTGCGGCCGGCAGGGCAGAATCTGGATCACCGCCAGGGAATGCATCGGCGAGGAGCGCAGGGAAGTGGAAATCCTTGTCTCGGACAACGGCGCCGGCATTCCTCCCGAAGACCTGAAAAGGATATTCGATCCCTTTTATACCTCGAAGGACGTCGGCAAGGGGTCCGGGCTGGGCCTGTTTATCGTCCACGATATCATCGAAAGCCACGGCGGAGAAATTACCGTGGACAGCCGCCTGAACGAGGGCACTACCTTTATCATCTGGATTCCCGGAGGCCGAATAAACCAATGATCAACGAACCAAAGATACTGGTTGTCGATGATGAAGCCATCGCGCTGCAGAACCTGATGCACGTCCTCAAGAAAGAAGGCTATTCCGTCCTCGGGACCCAGAGCGGCTCCGAGGCCGTCGAACTGCTCGAAAAAGAACCGTTCGATCTCGTCCTGACGGACCTGAAAATGGAACAGGTCGACGGCATGCAGGTGCTGAAAAGGTCCAAGGAGATCAATCCGGACATGGAAGTCATCATGATAACCGGCTACGCCACCGTGGAGACTGCCATCGAGGCCATGAAGCACGGGGCCTACCACTACATCGCCAAACCCTTCAAGCTTGACGAGGTGCGCAAGGTGGTCAAGGAGGCCCTGGAGAAGGTCAGCCTCAAAAGGGAAAACATCACCCTGAAATCGCAGCTGAGTGTCTATGCAAACACATCGGGCATCATCACGGCCAACAAGCAGATGAAAAACATCCTGTCCCTGGCGGCCCAGGCGGCATCCAGCGACAGCAACATCGTGATAAACGGTGAATCAGGCACCGGCAAGGAATTATTGGCGCGGTTCATTCATGCTTCCAGCCGCAGGGCGGAGGGGCCGCTGCTGTCGATCAACTGCGGCACCCTGAACGAAGAACTGCTCACCAATGAACTGTTCGGCCATGAAAAGGGGGCATTCACCGGGGCCGATTCATTGAAAATCGGCCTCATCGAACAGGCAAACGGCGGCACCCTCTTTCTCGACGAAATCACCGAAATGCCGATGTCCATGCAGGTAAAGCTGCTGCGGGTACTGCAGGAGAAGGAGGTTCTCCGGGTCGGCGGCACCAGGCCGATCCGGGTCAATGTCCGCTTCATCGCCGCCACCAATCGAAACCTGCAGGAGGAGGTGCAGCTGGGACATTTTCGCAACGATCTCTATTTCCGCATCAATGTCGTTTCCATAACCCTGCCGCCGCTGGCGGCTCGAAAAGACGACATCCCGGCCCTCATTCGTCATTTCCTCAATAAATACAGTGTCGAGATGAAAAAGAATGTGACCGCAATCTCTCCGGAGGTGGTCGACATCCTGACCAACTATGAATACCCGGGGAACGTCAGGGAACTGGAAAACATCATCGAGCGGGGGGTGGCCCTGACCGGGGATGACACGATCAGCCTGGAGCACCTTCCGGACGATCTGCGGGGCAGGGTGTTCAAAACGTTCCGCCGCTCAAGCGAAGGGAAAATCCCGTCCCTTGAAGACCAGGAAAAGGCGTACATCCAGTGGGTCCTCAACGAGACGGACGGCAACAAAACCCTTGCCGCCCAGTACCTCGCCATAGACCGGGTTTCATTGTGGCGCAAGCTGAAAAAATACGGACTGTCGTGACGGGACCGGCCGGCGATTGGAGCACGGATTATCCGTCTACCGACGAATAACGGACGATGATGCCGGAGTCGTAGCGCTGAAAACGGTTTCTCCCCATCTTCTTGGCCGCGTACATTGCGATGTCGGCATGCTGCAGCATGGTATTGGCGTCCTGACAATCGAGGGGGTAGATACTGATGCCGATGCTTGCCCCGATCGAACATTGATGCCCTTCGACCTCGATGGGCTCATTGAGGATTTCGATGGTCTTCTGCGCCACATATTCGGCGCCTTCAACGGACTGGGTGCTTTCCAGCAGAATGACAAATTCGTCGCCGCCAAGCCGGCAGACACTGTCCGAGGCGCGAAGCATCTTTTTCAAACGGTCGGCCACCTGCCGCAGTACCCGGTCGCCGACACCATGACCGAATTTATCGTTGATGGGCTTGAACCGGTCGAGATCGATGAACAGGAGACAGACGATCCGGTTCTGGCGCTTGGCGAGGGAAATGGCCTGGGGCAGTCTTTTGTTGCAGAAATTCCTGTTGGGCAGGTTGGTCAATGAGTCGTGATTTGCCATATACCTGATCATTTCCGCCGCCTGTTGCCGTTCCGTCACGTCCTGGAAGACCAGCACCGCGCCGGCAACCTTTTTCCCTTCGATCATGGGGGTGGAGCGGAAATCAACGGGAAAGCTGGTACCGTCCTTGCGCTCCAGGCGGAGTTCGTCGTAATGGAACGATTCCTTGGCGGCCGATTCCTGAAAAAAGGGACAGCAGTCCACCGCGAAATCATCGGTCCCCGGCTTGGAGGCCTTGAAAATTTCCCAATACGGCCGGCCGATGACTTCAGCCTGGGCAAAACCGAGCATCTTCTGGGCCGCCGGATTAACGAAACTGATCCGCCGGTGCTCGTTGATCCCGCAGATGCCGTTGGCCGCGGCTTCCAGGATCATCTCGTAATTGCGGCTCATCTCCTCTATTTCCCGGCGGGCATGATAGGCATTGATGATATACTTGATCCTGTTGCGCAGTACCGACCACTGGATGGGCTTGCGGATCAGATCCACCGCACCGGCCTTGAAGGACCGGTCGATGGACTCCACATCTTCCAGGGCGGTGATCATCAGCACCGGGGGAGGATCGGGCAGCGCCGATTTTATCTGTTCGCAGACGGAGAGACCGTCAATCCCCGGCATGGCAATATCCATGATTACAAGATCAAAGGCGGCGGAGGATAATTTATCCAGGGCCTGGGTGCCGTTGTCCGCTTCCGTGACCTGGTATCCTTCTCCTTCGAGAAACTGCCTGAGGAGCATGCGGAGTATTTCATCGTCATCGACGATGAGAATGGAGTTGTTTCCTTTCAGGGTTGTCAGGCTCATAAACAGTTTCTGCCTTGGTCAGAGAATGATTATCATCGGGAACTGAGCATCAATGCCATATGTTATTCTGGGGTAAAACTTATTTTTTATCAAGTTCTTCAATAAGAAATTCCGCCAGCCTGTCCGCGGCCGGCCTGATTTTTTCCAGCAGGATGTCGGACCCGGTGAGAATCCTGTTCCCGGCCATGACTTCGAGCCGCAGGCAGAGATTGGAAAAATATGTTCCCCCGAACTGGCTGCTGCTGCCCTTCAGGGTATGGGCAACCGCGCGCGCACCCTCGAAGTCGGCCCGGCCGATTGCTTCCTCCAGCCGTCCGAGCCGTTTCGGCAGGGTCTCCAGAAAAACACGGATGACGGGCCGGACATCGCCGACGATCTGTTTCAGACTGATCAGCACCTGCCTGTCTATCTGATTCGACTCCGACAGGCTTTCCGGCTCCACGGCCCCACCGTCATCTCTCGCCATCTGGTGCCCTCCGGCAACTATTGAAAGATTTTCTTCGGGCAGCCAGGTATCAACGACCGCTTGCAGTCTGGCAAAATCTATCGGCTTCACCAGGTAATCAACCATGCCGACCTCCCTGCAATGCCTGCGCGTTGCTTCCGTGGCATCCGCTGTCAGGGCTATGATCCGGGGCCGGGGGACCCCGGCTGCGGCGGCGGCGGCATATATGCTTTCCGTTGCCGCGAATCCGTCCATGACGGGCATCTGGCAGTCCATGAAAATAAGGTCGAACCGTTTCCCGCCGGCCAATTCGACCGCTTCTCTGCCGTTTCTGGCAATGGCGGTCTCGGCGCCGGCCTTTTCAAGGATCGTCCGCAGGACAAAACGATTGGTCTCTTCGTCCTCGACGATCAGGATACAGGGCGGAGTACCGGTTCCGCCGGCCGTACTTTTCCTTTCCGGGGTCCGGCCGGTGTCGTTCGGGGCACCATCCGTTCCGCCGACCGAATTCGCCCATGCCCGGTTCCGATTGGTGTCTCGCGGGACAGCACCGGGTCTTTTTTCTTTCTCTTCCCGGTGCTCCGAGCGTTCGGCCGCCCTCCCCAGGGGAAGAGTGAACCAGAAGGTGGAACCCTGGTCCGGGACCGAGGTGACCCCTATTTCGCCCCCCATCAGTTCAACCAGCTTCTGGCAGATGGAAAGACCGAGTCCGGTTCCGCCGTACCGTCTTGTCGAGGAGCTGTCCAACTGGGAAAAGGGCTTGAAAAGGAGATCCAGTTTGTCAGGGGGGATGCCGGGCCCGCTGTCCCGCACCTCGAACCGCAGGAACTCCCGGCCCTCGCCGCTCGGACTGCTGCTCACCTTGAGGACGACCTCCCCCTCATCCGTGAACTTGATGGCGTTGCCGAGGAAATTTATCAGAATCTGACGGATCCGGTAATTGTCGCCGACAAATCTTCCTTCGCCCCGTGGGTCCATCTCGGCATATATGCGGAGATCTTTTTTCTGGCCGGAAACCGCATACAGGGTCATGAGCTCATCGACCATCTCCCGCAGATCAAACTCATTGATCTCCAGTTCCATCATGTCTGCTTCAATTTTGCTGAAGTCAAGCAGGCTGTTGATCAGGGCCAGCAGATGACGGGCGGAAGTCAGGATGAGGCCGGCATAATGATGCTGCTTGGGGTCGAGCTCCGTATCCAGAAGCAATTCGGTGAGCCCGATCACCCCGTTCATGGGCGTTCTGATTTCGTGGCTGATCATGGCCAGAAAATCGCTCTTGGCCTTGTTGGCCCTGTCCGCCTGCCGGGAAAAATTCATCAGCATGGCATTCTCTTTCCGGAGAGCGGCGACAGTTTCCCGTAATGCGGCAATTTCCACCTGAATATGATCGTGTTGTTCCGACATGGCTACTCAAACAAGGAGAGTTGTTGTGCCCGGCTTTTCCGTGTGCCGGACGTTTTCCGCCCCTGGAGCGGGGTAATCAGTGGTGCGGGGATCTCTGCAATGAAGCGGGAAGGCTCCTGCCTGACCACGCCGCCCCGGAGACTTCTCTTTTCGGCCCGGCTCAGGTACAGTATTTCCTTGGCCCGCGTCATTCCAACATAAAACAGTCGGCGCTCCTCTTCGACATGTTCCATCTCCTCCGCCCCGGTGAAGGAAGTCTTCGGCAACAGGGGGAGCAGCCCTTCTTCGACACCGGCGATGAAGACGATTTTAAATTCCAGACCTTTGGATGCATGCAGGGTCATGAGCGTTACAGCCTCGGCCCGTTCATCGTAGATGACCGTATCGCTGTAGTGCCGGAGATGAAGGGCAAAGGCCTCCAGGGAGGCACCGAAATTGTCCGCCAGCGACAACAGGCGGATCACGTCCCCTGCCGCAGGATCCGTCCCATATCGTGGCAGGAGCCCGCGCAATGCCGCAACCACCCCTTCGGTCCGCGCCGTCTCGCGCATCATTTCCACGGTGGATGCCATATCGATCAGCACGGCCTGCAGCGGAGCCGGAACCTCCTCCCTGTTCCGCAGCAGAACGGCCATGGGCGTGCGGATCACTCCGGCCAGGCACTGTTCGGCCGCGGCCGTCGCCTGGGAACCGCCTTTCTCCTTCCCCATCAGGGCGAGCAGATCGGAACTTTCCTCCAGTCCGGCGGCAAGAAGCGTCCACAGATACAGAGGATGAGCCGGACCGGTGCGGTAATAGGGAATCAGGTCGACAACCTGGACGGGGAAGCCGTGCTCGATCAGCGCTTCGGCAATGATTCCGGCCTGTCGGCCGGTCCTGTACAGAACAGCAATATCGGACAGGGCCGCCGGACTGTGACCGGTCCGCCGTATCCGGTCGATTTCCCTGTGGGACGTGCCGCCGACAACCGCCTCGATCTCCCGGACGATGGCGGCAGCCTCCGCCCGGGGCGAATCCGCCGTCATGCTGTAAATGACGCCGGTGCGGCCGGTGAGCGATTCGCACTGCCCGGCGGAACCACGGCGCCGGTTGCGGGAAATAACCGCTCCGGCGGCCCTGACGATCACCGCATCATTGCGATAGTTGCGATAAAGCGCATGCTGTTCGGGCTGCAGGTCATGGATGAATTGGAAAAACCAGCCGGGGCTGGAACCGCGAAAACCGTAAATGGCCTGGTCCGGATCGCCGATGGAGAAAACCGGCACGGTTGCCGCCAGCAGCCGGACAAGTTCATACTGGCTGCGGTTCAGGTCCTGAAACTCGTCAATGAACAGCCGGCCGGTTTCCCGGCGCATGACCTCGGCGGCGGGACCGCCCCTTTTGAGAAAGGCCAGGACCGCCGGCGCCACTGCCTCGAGATCGATGAGCTGCTCGCTGGCAAGGCGTTCGAAATACGGGGCCATGGCGGCAGGAACGCCGACATCGGTGTCCGGGGCCGACTGCAGAAAGGAGGTTATGTCCCCGTCGAGTTCCGCTATTTCCCGGGAGGACTGTTGCGGATGGAGCGTTCCCAGGAGGAAACGCCGCAGTTCGGGGCCGGCAGCCTGAAGATTCGGCGTCGCTCGCCGCAGCCACAGCAGGCAGTAGCCGTGGAAGGTGGCGGCAATGACACCGTAAACCCCGCCGAGTTCCGCATCCAGCCGCTGCCGCAGTTCATCGGCCGCCCGGTTGGTAAAGGTGATGACCGTGCAGGGGGTTCTGCCCTGCCGGACATGGCGGACAACCCGCTGGACGAGGGTATGGGTCTTTCCGGTCCCGGGGCCTGCATTGACAAGGATATGCCGCGCCTCTGCGGCTACCGCTTTCTCCTGTTCCGGGTTGAGCCCCCGGGAGGCAACCGGCCCGGAGACAACGGGCGGCCCGGGCGGATCCGAGCCGGGAAGGGGGTTCTTTTTTGCCGGCGCCGCGGTCCGCGCCGGCCCGGCAGGGAAAAGCTGCATCTGGCCGCCGAACTCCTTGCGCTCCTGGTCGCTGAACACCCTGATTGTGCCGTATGCACCGTCATAGCCGGCGCTCCTGATGACCCGGCCGGTGCGCACCCGTGCCACCGCCTCGGCCAGGAGCGGCGATGCTTCGGCGGCGAGAGCGGCGGTGTCCGTTTCCAGCAGGATGTCCAGTTCCGAGCCGAAGCGGCGGATGAGCCGGACATAGGCATCGCTCACCCGCTTGGAGGCCGGACCGGTTCCCAGGAGTTCGCCCAGCAGTTCGGGCAGGGGCACAAGGCTGAACACCGCCGGGGCCCCTGGCGTATAACGGGGCCGCTCCCGGTCCGCCAGTTCCATGACCCGGCTCAAAACCCCCACGGTCAGCGGGTTGCCGCATACCGGGCAGATGCCCTTCATTCTCCTGGTTTCAGCCGGCTCCAGGCTGATTCCGCACTTGCGGTGACCGTCCAGGTGATATTTCCCCTCTTCGGGATAAAATTCCACGGTGGCGGCGAACCGTTGCCGGCCGCCCGCGTCGACCGGCTCCCGCAGACCATCCCGCAGGGAATAAAAATCAAACCCGGTGGTGAAAATGTTGGCCTCCCGGCCCAGTTTGGCCGGCGAGTGACAGTCGGAGTTGGATATCAGGGAAAACCGGTCAAGGGCGGATATGAGACGGTTCATGTCCGGATCGGAGGAAAGGCCGGTTTCCAAGGCGAAAATATGGCCGGTCAGGTCGCCGAAACATTCTTCGATGGCATCAAACCCTGATCTGGAACCGAACAGCGAGAACCACGGGGTCCAGACATGGGCCGGTACCAGGAAGCCCTCCGGCGCGTTCTCCAGCAGGATTTCCAGCAGATCGCGGCAGTCGAGGCCGAGAATGGGGCGCCCGTCGGATTCGAGGTTGCCGATGCCGGAAAGGGTGGCGGAGATCCTTCGGACCGAATCCATGTCCGGGACGAACAGGACGGTGTGCACCTTGCGGACCCGCCCGTCCTTTTTATAGATCGAGCTGATCTCGGCGGACAGGACAAACCGGACGCCGCCGGGATCGGCTTCCAGGCCGGGGGGCAGGACGCGGGCCGCCGCCTCGCTCTCGGGGTCCTTGAGCCGGAAGAATCCGGGCTCGGCTTCCTCCAGGTTCCCGCTGATCTGCCGCTGCCAGCCCGGATGGGTGAAATCGCCGGTACCGACCACATCGATGCCCTTGACCCCCGCCCAGGCGGCAAGTCCGTGCAGGGTGCCCGCCTTGCTCGTCGCCCTGGAAAACGGCGAATGGATATGCAGATCAGCTCTATAGCGCACGACTGATGGTCACCCCTTAACTGGTTGGCAATCTTCTCCCCCCGCCCGCTTTGACCGGGAAAGGGGAGTGTAGAGGCCATGGCGCCGGATATACGCCAGCACCTCCGGCGGCAGCAGCCTGTCGACCGCCGCGCCCCGGGCCAGGCGCTTTCTGATTTCCGACGAAGAAATCGGAACGGCGAGGTCCGGCACGTAGTATATCCCGAAGCCGTCTTCACGGCGCCACATCCGGCGCCCGGCATCATACCTGAAACGTCCGGGCAGCGCCTCGACCTTGGCGGTCACCGCCGCAACGGAAAAACCCGGCCGCGCCGCCACGATCAGATCGGCAAGCAGGAAAATTTCGGCATAGCGGTACCAGAGTTCGATTTCGACGAACATGTCGGCGCCGATGACCAGAAAAAACCTCCGGCCCGGCAGGCGGCGGTGCAACTCCTCCAGGGTTTCGATCGTATAGGAAGGCGGGGGGCGTTCGGCCTCCAGCGGGGAAGCCCGCAGGCCGGGATCATCGGCCAGTGCCGCCTCCAGCATGGCCATCCGGTGGGCAAAGGGCGTCAGTTCACGGCCCTTGTGGGGGGGACTGGGAGCAGGAATGAACAGGACAAAGTCCAGACCATAGCGCTCCCGAACGGTCCGGGCGACGGCAAGATGCCCCAGGTGCACGGGATCGAAGGTACCGCCCAGTATGCCGACCCGCTCCATCTTCCTGCCGGTGTGCACCGTAGCTACGACCGCACCTCCCCGCCACCGTAGACGATAAATTTCCGGGTCGTCAATTCCTCCAGCCCCATGGGGCCGTAGGCATGGAGCTTGGTGGTGGAGATGCCGATCTCCGCCCCCAGCCCGAACTGGCCGCCGTCGTTGAACCGGGGGGAAGCGTTGACCATCACCGCCGAGGCGTCCACCTCCCGCAGGAACCGCTGCGCATTGGCATAGGACCGGGTGACGATGACCTCGGTATGCTGGGAGCCGTACTCCTGGATATAGCGCATGGCCTCGTCCATGTTGTCCACCACCTTGACCACCAGGATCAGATCAAGAAATTCCGTTCCCCAGTCGCTGTCGGCCGCCGGCGTTATCCCGGCAACCAGGGCGCGGCTTCGGGGACAGCCCCGCAGTTCGACCCCGGCCGCCGCCAGCTCGGCCCCCACGGCCGGCAGAAAAGACTCGGCAATATCCGCGTGCACCAGGAGACCCTCCAGGGCATTGCACACTCCCGGCCGCTGGGTCTTGCCGTTCATGACAATGCGCACGGCCATGTCCACATCGGCATCATGGTCGACATAGGCATGGCAGACCCCCTTGTAGTGCTTGAGAACCGGGATCCTCGAATTTTCGGCGACAAAGCGGATAAGCCCCTCCCCGCCCCGGGGGATGATGAGATCGATGTACTCTTCCTGGGCCAGCATGACGTTAATGGCCGTGCGATCGGTGACCGGGATGACCTGGACCGCGGCCGGATCAATGTTTTCCGCGGCCAACGACTCCCGCAGAATTCCGGCCAGGGCCAGGTTGGAAAGAAGCGCCTCGGACCCGCCGCGCAGGAGGACGGCATTGCCCGATTTCAGACAGAGGGCCGCCGCATCGATGGTCACGTTGGGCCTGGATTCGTAGATCATCCCCACCACCCCGAGGGGGACGCGCATGCGGCCGACCATGATGCCGCTGGGACGCCGTTTCATGCTTTCCACCCCGCCAACGGGGTCGGGCAGCGCGGCCACCTCCCGCAGTCCCGCCGCCATCGACTCCATGACCCTGTCGGTCAGCGCCAGCCTGTCAAGCATGGCGGCGGACATGCCTTTGACCCGGCCGTTGGCAAGGTCGACTTCATTCTCGGCAGCCAGTTCAGCACGCCGATTCATCAGGGCATCGGCGGTCCGCAGCAGAACCCGATCCTTGGTCGATGAAGGTACCGCGGCCAGGATACGGGAAGCCCGGCGGGCCTGTTTTGCCATTTCGATTATCGTGTTCTCCATCTGCCTGCCTTCCATCGCTCTTATCCTCCCTCTCCGGTACTGACCGGTATTTCATCGATTTCGTGCTCGTTGTTCAGCAGCACAAGGTTGTCCCGATGGATAACTTCCTCGCTGTCGCTGAATCCGAGAATCTTCTTGATTTCACGGCTGTTGCGCCCCTTGATCCTGGCAATGTCCTCCGCGGCGTAGTTGGTCAGGCCCGCGGCGATGATCCGGCCGGCTGTGTCCCGGCACTGAACCGGGGCGCCGACCCCGAAACTGCCGCTTACTTCCAGGATGCCCGACGGCAGCAGGCTTTTGCCGCCCTGAACGATGGCCCGGCAGGCGCCGCCGTCCAGGACAAAATAGCCCTGCGGCCGCAGGACGTACGCTATCCAGTGCTTGCGGCTCCTGATCTTATCGGAGCTGGGCAGAAAGAAGGTCCCCACCATGTTGCCGCTGAACAGGTCCTTGAGAATATCCTTCCGGTTGCCCGGCCCGATGAAGGAGCTGCCGCCGCAGGCCGCCACCATCTTGGCCGCGCGGATCTTGGACTGCATCCCGCCGGTGCCGAGGGCGCTGTGGGAATGCCCCGCCATCGCCTCGACCTCGCGATTGATCCTGGCCACGGTGTATACCGGGCGGGCATCCGGATCGTCACCGGGACTGGCCGTGTACAGGCCGTCGACATCGGTGAGGATGATGTACATATCCGCCCCGATCATGTTGGCGATGAGAGCGCCGAGGGTGTCGTTGTCGCCGAACCGGAGCTCCTCGACCGAGACGGTGTCGTTTTCGTTGATGATGGGTATGACGCCGAATTCAAAGAGCGTCAGGATGGTGTTGCGGACATTGAGGTAGCGGTCGCGGCTGGACAGGTCGGCATGGGTCAGCAGGACCTGGGCGACCTTCTGGCCGTACTCCCCGAACGCCTGCTCGTATGCCTGCATCAGCAGTCCCTGCCCCATGGCCGCCAGGGCCTGTTTGACCTTGAGGCCACCGCCGGACTTCCGGTCGGGCCCCAGCCGCCGCCGGCCTGCCGCCACGGCCCCGGAACTGACCAGGATGACTTCCCGGCCCGTGCTTCGCAGAAAGGTCAGTTCCCGGGCCAGATTGTCGATCACCTCCATTTTCAGGCCGTGGCAGTCGGTCAGGACAGCGCTGCCGGCCTTGACCACGACCCGTTTGGCCCGGTCAAAGAGGGTTTGCCGATAATAGAGCCCGTCATCCTTATTGACCTGAAAAGTCATATTTCTTCAGCTTCCTCCTGGTCAAGGATATCCGTCAGCAGTTCGGTCAGGCTGTCCAGACCCTGTCCGGTCAGGGCCGAAACCGCAACCGTCCGCAGCCCCTCCTGCGCGAAACGCTGCCGGAGCTCGGCAAGGCGGGCCGCATCGACCAGATCGGTCTTGTTCAGGACAATAACATATCGCCGCTTGAGAAGCTCGCTGTTATACGCCGCAAGCTCCTTTTCCAGGACGTGGAAGTCGGCCAGCGGCCGATCCCCGCCGGTACTGGAATCGACAACATGCAATAGGGCCGAGGTCCGCTCGATGTGCCGCAGAAACCGGTGGCCGAGTCCGACACCCTGGTGGGCCCCCTCTACGAGACCGGGGATATCGGCGATTATGAGCGAAGACCCGTTTTCCAGCCGCAAGACGCCGAGCTGTGGGGTCAGGGTGGTAAAGGGGTACGGAGCTATTTTCGGGTTGGCGGCGGACAGCTTCGAAAGCAGGGTCGACTTCCCGGCGTTGGGCAGCCCGATCAGGCCCACGTCGGCCAGCAGCTTCAGTTCGATTCTGAGCCAGCGTTCCTGGCCGGGCTCGCCCGGGGTGGCTCTGCGCGGCGCCCGGTTGGTCGAGGTGGCGAACCGGCTGTTGCCAAGCCCGCCCCTGCCGCCCCGTGCAGCCAGGATTCTTTCGCCCGGCTCCGTCAGATCGGCCAACACTTCACCGCTCTCAACATCCCTGATCACAGATCCCGGGGGCACCTTGATTATACAATCCCTGCCGCTGCGGCCGTGCATGTCCTTGCCCGCCCCGTTCTGACCCCGCTCCGCCTTGAAATGGGAGGCATAGCGAAAATCAATCAGCGAAATTTTGCGGGGGTCCGCCTCCAGGTAGACGTTGCCGCCGTCGCCGCCGTCGCCGCCGTTGGGCCCGCCCCGGGGGACAAACTTCTCCCGTCGGAAACTGACGCAGCCGTTGCCGCCGTCTCCCCCTTTGACCAGAAATTTCGCCTCATCGATAAAAGCCATCACCGCATCCAAAAAAAACTCGACCGTCAAGCGTGCTTGAGGTCGAGTATATGTTCCTCGGGAACCGGTCCGTGTCAGCCCGTCTGATCCCCCGGCCGGGATGGAGCCGGCGGCAACTATGCCGGATAAACGCTCACCCGCTTCCGGTTGCTGCCGAAGGATTCGTAGCGGACGACACCGTCCACTTTGGCAAAAAGGGTGTAATCCTTGCCGCAGCCGACATTCTCACCGGGGTGAATCCTGGTTCCGAGTTGGCGCACCAGGATATTGCCGGCCCGGACCACCTGGCCGCCGAACCTTTTTACGCCCCGTCTCTGTCCCTTGCTGTCGCGGCCGTTACGGGAACTGCCGCCCGCCTTTTTATGTGCCATGCCTAAACCCCTTGCGTTGTTGTTACTTGGCTGAAATTTCCTCAATGGTCAGGGCCGTGTACTGCTGCCGGTGACCCTTTTTGACCCGGTAGCCCTGGCGCCGCTTCTTTTTGAAAACCACGACCTTTTTTGCCCGGCCCTGCTCCGCGATCCTCGCCACGACTTTGGCGTCGTCGAGGACCGGCCGCCCGATTCTGACGTTTTCACCGTCAACCACCATCAGGATATCGGACAGTTCGATGGTATCACCGACATTGCCCCGCAGTTTCTCGACCCGCAGGGTTTCACCGGCCGCAACCTGATACTGTTTTCCGCCGGTGCGAATAATAGCGTACATGAGATCCCTCCGTCTATGCAATCACACGTCAATATAATTTGGTCAGAAGAACTGCTAATATAACTATAAAACACCTGTTCATGTCAAGAATAAATCCACCGACCGGGCGGCTAAAAATAGTGCCGATACACCAGGGCGCACCATACCGGCTGCAGGCCGAATTCCGAAGGCGGGATCCCGTTTCCTGAAGCGTCGCCGGCTGGAATGGTCACGGTCAGGGCCAGCTCCCCTTCGTCGGACAGGGAATACACGCCATACAGGGAGGTGGAGCGGGAACCGTCCGACCAGTTGCGGAGATGAAGGATTTCGGCCCGGAGGAGCGGGGTAAATTCATAGCCGATGTCGAAGGCGGTGTACTGCCGGCCGAGATAATCGGACCGGACAGTGCCGGCCAGCAGGTCCGCCTGGGCGTGGGCAGCCGAGGAATACCCTCCCTCGTTGTACATCTGTTCCAGCCGGACGGTAAGGTTGCCGCTGAACTGGTGCTCCAGGCCGACGCTCACCATCAACCCTCCCGCCCGGTCCTCCTGTCGGCTGTCAAGGTAACGCCCCTCGGCGCGAATGCCGAGCCAGCGGAAAAGCTCTCCCTGCAGGGACGCCCCGGCAACCGGACTGTCGCGGACCACGCCGCCGAGCGCCCCCCATTCGAACCCTCCGGCGTCCAGGACGTAGCGCCCAAGCACCGAGGGCCGGTCCCAGTCGGGCGACCTGCTCCAGCCGCTGTCCGCCTGCGGGTCCCGTTCATACCCCAGGACCCCGATGACCGTGAGCTGCGACAGGTTGGTCAGCCGCCGTTCGAACCGGAGCGCGTCGACACCGGGCTTGTAGACCCGGTAAAAGCTCTGCGGAGCAAAGGGGGCAAAAAAATCGTTGGGGGAGAAGTAAAAGGTCACCGACAGGCTCACCGGCTGGCGGCCGACGACAAGTTCGTTCCGTCCGCCGCCGAAGGCCAGCCGGAAGGCATCAAGGACCAGGCCGGCCCGCGTCTTGGCGCTCTGGTGCTCGGACAGGAAGAACAGCCCGCTCCGCTCGACGTCCCGGGCGTCGAACACTTCGCCTCCCCGGGAAAACGGCGGGGTCGAATGGTAAAACTGGAGAATGTTGAGTCCGGCCCGCAGGAAGTCTGCCTTGAAGGCATCGGCAAGGAGGCGGACGTCGCCGCTCCAGGCCGTATCGCCCCGCTCCTCGTACAGTTGAGGGACGTCGGGGTAAAGGGCCCGGCCCAGTCCGGCGCTGAGCGAACCGGTGAGGTGGAGGCCGTAGTCGCCCGCCTCTGCCTGGTAAAAACCCTTTGCCGGAGAGGGCGGCAGCAACAGAACGACTGTTGCCAGCCCCGTCCCCAGCAGGGAAAAGAAATTCTTCATTGCACGGCCTCATCGGCCTCCAGCCGGCCGTCACGCAGGCGGATCAACCGGCCGGCCCGGCGCATGACCCGCTGGTCGTGGGTGGAGAACAAAAAGGTCATCCCTTTGTTCCTGTTGAGCCGCTCCATGAGGTCGAGAATGGTATCGGCGGCCTCGGTGTCGACATTGGCGGTGGGCTCATCGGCGAGAACGATTGCCGGTTCCGAGACCACGACCCGGGCAATGGCCACCCGCTGCTGCTGGCCGCCGGAGAGCTCATCGGGCCGGCGGTCGATGTAGCCGGCCATGCCGACCTCCTCCAGGACCGCCATAACCCTTTTCCTTCTCTCCGGCGCCGGGACGTTCTGCAGGGCCAGAACGAACTCCGCGTTTTCATAGGCCGTCAGCACCGGCACCAGGTTATAGGCCTGAAAAACGAAGCCGATCCGGTCCCGCCGAAACCGGGAAAGCTCCCCGCGGCTCAGGGCCGACAGGTTTCTGCCCTCGAGAGACACCGTGCCCGAGGTCGGCGCGTCGAGGGCCCCGATGAGATTGAGAATGGTTGTCTTGCCGGATCCGGAAGGCCCGCAGAGCGCGCTGAATTCCCCCTTCCTGATGGTGAGATCGAGATTATCCACGGCCCTGACCTCGATATTGCCCTGCATGTAGACCCTGCTAACCCCGGCGAGCCGGACGATCATGTCATCCCCCATGTCACTTCTCTTTGATAACATCCACCGGCATGATGCCGCCGGCCCGGAAGGCCGGATAAACCGCGGCAGCCAGCGTCAGCATGAACACGGCGGCAAGTATGGCGGCGCCGCTTTCCCTGTACAGCCTCATTTTCATCACCGGATCGACGAGGACGCCGCCGGCGCTGTACTCCTCCCCGATCAACCTACTGAGGTCGATCCCCGTCTGGCTCATGTAGTGAAACCAGGGCGCGGTCAGCACTATTCCCATCGCCACCCCGAGGCAGCCGAGCCAGAAGGATTCGATGAGGACCAGGCGGACGATTTGCGCCGGGGTCATCCCCAGGGCCATCATGATCCCCAGTTCCCTCCTCCTCTCCAGGACGCTCATGAGCATGGTGTTGAGAATGCCGGCGGCGATAATCATGCCGACGAGGAGCTGCAGAAGATAGTTGAACAACCGGTCCACGGCGATGAGGCCGGACAGGTCGGGCTGGGTTTCACGCCAGGTCAGGACCTCGACGTCCTGCCGGGACACAAGCCCCCGGGTCAGTTCCCGGGCCACGCCGTTTGCCGACCGCTGATCGTCCAGGTAGACGGCGACAAAGGTGACCCCGCCGCTCCCGTAGCCCAGGGTCCGCCTGACCCGATCCAGCGGCAGCAGCACAAAGCCGGAATCGGCGGCGCGGTCCCCGGTTCGGAAAATCCCGCTGACCCGGAACAGTTCGCTGGTCAACTGGCCGTCCCGGTCGGTGACGGTGAGAATGACCTTTTTCCCCGGGCGCAGGTTCAGCTTTTCGGCCATCCCGGCGCCGATCACCGCTCCCCGGCCGTCACCCTCGGCAAAAAGCTCCCCCTCGACAATGGAGCGGACAAAAAAATTATGGCCGGCATGCTCGCGGGCCGGGTCAACCGCCAGGAACACGGCTCCGACGTTCCTGGCCCCGGCCGCGAACATTCCCTGGCCCATGATGCGGGGATACACTCCCGAAACCCCCGCCTGGCCGCGGGCAGCCTCCATTGCCGGCCCGGGGTCCGGAAGCCAGCGGGACAGGGCCGGCCGGGCATTGTACCCCGCCGCCGCCACGCTGACATGGCCCTGTCCCATCATCGCGCCGGTATCGATCATGCTGGTGTACGAATAATCCCCGGAACCGGTGAAGGTGACGGCTAAAAAGATGCCGAACGCAATGGAAAACCCGGTGATCAGGGTCCGGCGCCTGTTTCTGGACAGCGAGCGCCAGGCCAGGATATTGAGCTGCACGTTGCCCGCTCCTGCTCAGGTATGATGTATGGCCCGCACGGGACTGATCAGGGCCGCCTTTGCCGCGGGGTAGCAGATGGACAGCAGCGCGGCCGCGTACAGGCACGCCAGCGGCAGCAGGACGCTGCCGCGGGTGACCAGGCAATACCACTGCGGTTCAAATGCTATGCCGGCAATGGTGGAAGACTCCCGGAGAAGAAAGGAAAAATCGATGGGACGGCGCTCAAAATACAGGGCAGGCGGCAAGCCGCCGGCGACGGCCAGGAGTGTGGCGATGATCACCTGAATCAGGGTCTCGGTAAAAATCAGGCCGAAGAGCCTGGGCCCGGAAAAACCGACGGCCTTCATGACCCCGAACACCGGGATGCGTTCAAAGACTCCCATGAGCATGGCGTTCATGGTCAGCATCCCGACGGCCGCATAGGTGATCAAAAGCATGATCACCAGCGACACGTCGGACAGGTCCAGGAGCCTGGCCAGGGTCGGCTGCAGCTGCCGCCAGTTTTTCACCTCCAGGTCCGGAAATCCGGCGGCCATGTCCCGGGTGGCCCGGTCCAGAGGCACGGAGGGATCGTTCCGTTTCAACACGATTTCATGCGCTCCCCGGGGAAGCGAGAAAAATTCCCGGAAATCCCCGGCGTCCATGAAAACGCCGGCCCGGTCAATGCCCTGCCCCACCGACTTCAACACCCCGCGGACGATGAACAGGTCATTGGCCACGGAACCGTCCGCCGCCTGCCCGATAAGAACTATTTCATTCCCGGGTCCGACGCCGAGAATGGTGGCCAGCTGCTGGCCGATGACCACTTCCCCTGTCACGCCGGGGGCCAGCCACTTGCCGCTTCGGACATGGCGGTGCAGCTTGACGACCTGCTCCTCGGCGGCGGCATCGATGCCGCGGATGCTCACTCCCGTTGAATTTTCATGGGCCGCCGCCAATCCTCCGCCAAGCAGCCGGGCCGAAGCCGAAAAACCGGCGGCCGCGGCTCGCTCCAGGACCCCCCGTTCATCCTCGACCAGCTTGTAGAGATCCGGGTCAAACAGATAATCCGGCGCATGAATCTGCAGTTCCCCCATTTCCATGGCCACGGCGTTGGTTTCCATGGCGCCGAGCCACCCCTCCAGAAGACTCGCATAAAAAATCATCATGCCGCCGGCAAACGCCATGGCGCCGATGGTCACCCGGCTCCTGAACCGGTAGCGCACCACGTTCTTGCAGGCCAGTTTCAGTACCAGCATGGGCTCACATTCGCCGAAGCTGCATGAGGGAAAAAAGGGAATCGGGAACGTCGATGTCGAATTCTATTTCCAGATAGGTCATTTCGGTGGACTCGGCCGGCTTGTCCGCCGGCACCATGCGCAGCCGGGCAGGCAGCAGCCTGCCGCCCATTTCCCTGATATCCTGGAAATCAAGGGTGCGGGCCAGGACCATGTCCTCGTCATAATAACGGGCGGAAAGGGGGAGCAGGTCCGCGGCTCGGACCACCATATCGATCCGTCCCCAGACAACCGGGGCGTCCGCTTTGGGCAGCAGTTCAAACTCAATGACTTCCTCGCCGCCGCGGGGGCCCTCAAAGGTCAGGGCCGGTTCATAATCATCGGCCAGCCGTGACTCTTTCACCAGATCATCGTTGGTGAAGTGGCTGCCCATCCATGACCCCATCATCATCCCGGAGGTGAGGCGGATGACCCGGTCGGTTTTGGGCAGGTAGGTGTACATGGTATTCCCGTCCTTGAGGCTGACGGTTCCTCTTTCCTTGAGCGGCGAGATGATTTTGATCAGGGACTTCTCCTTGCCCTTGGTCCAGCCCTCCATGATCAATGTCCGCGTGTACTGCGCGGTTGTCACGACCATCCGGAGCCTGGCGGCCGATGAAGTCGACCGCCACAGATCATCGATGGTTTCGAGAATCTCCCGGGCCCGCTCCCGATCAACGGAAAAGGCAGTATCAGCTGCGGCCGCATGGTCTGCCGGCAGAAGGATCACCGCGCCGATCAGCACGGACAGCAGGCGGCGGAGGATGACACACGGTCGCAACAGCATTTTTCTTCCCTCTTCTTCTCCCTGAAGGATTCATTGAGGCAGACAAAACATGACCGTCCGGTATTGTACCGTCAATCCGGTAAAGATTCAATCAGTCGTCTCTCTGGTTGTTTACCGTTTTTTGCAATTCCCGGCAAACCGGCCTTGTAAATTAAATGAAAATCGTTATTATTACGAATAACCATCGGGGACAAACCCCGTTCTCTTGCCCCCCAAACAAAATGAAGGAGACGACCATGCAGAAGTACGAATGCCCGTGCGGCTACATCTACGATCCGGCCCAAGGCGACCTGGAAAACGGCATCGAGCCGGGCACCGCTTTTCACGACCTGCCGGATGACTGGGTCTGCCCCAAGTGCGGGGCGGAAAAGGAACATTTCTTTCCGGCCGACTGATCCTCTCTTCTTCCCCTGCCCGCCCCTTTCCCGGATTCCGCCCGCCCGTGCCGCCGCACTGTGTCTTTCGTCTGATCTTGTACAATTCCAGGCAATGCGATACACTGAAAATAAAGGAGACAATGTTTGACCGAACCGGGAGAGCCCCATGCAGATCATGAAAAAACACTGTTTTCAACCCCTTGTTCTTCTGGCCGGCCTGCTGGCAATGACTGCAGCGGCGGCGGTCTCGCACGCCCAGGATTTTTCCAGGCCGGAGGAACTGGTTATCAAGAGCGAAGCGGTCTTCAAAAGCTTCATGGTCGATCCCAATATGGACTGGTTTCGTGCCAATGTCGGCAACGCCCAGGGGATATTCATCGTCCCTCAGATGCTGCGGGGCGGTTTCTTCCTCGGCGGGTCCGGGGGCAGCGGCGTTCTGCTGGCCCAGGATGAGAGGACCGGTACCTGGAGTTCGCCGGCCTTCTATACCATGGGCTCGGTTTCCTTCGGCCTGCAGATAGGGGCCGATGTTTCCGAAATCATTCTGATGATCATGACCTCCAGGGGCATGCAGGCCATGCTGTCCACGGGATTCAAGCTGGGCGGGGACATAGCGCTTGCCGCCGGCCCCATCGGCGCCACGGCCAAGGCCCAGCTTGTCGATGTTTTAGCCTATGGCCGCTCCAAGGGCGTGTACGGGGGAATTTCCGTTGAAGGGGCGGTGATCGCCCCCCGTTATGAATGGAACTCCACCTACTACGGCAAGGATGTGATGCTGTCCGACATCCTCATCAACCAGACGGTCTCCAACCCGCAGGCCGACAACCTCCGGGCCGCCATGCCGAAGAAGGTGCAGCAGACCCGGCCCCTCGGCCGGTAAGGACCGGACGACTGGAATCTCCCGGGTGGCAGGCCGGCGCCCGCCAGCCGGGAACACTCAAGGCGGGGCCGTGAACCGTTGAATTAGCGGCCCCGGCGATCGATGCCTTCCGGCACCGCCGTTTCCCCGGCCTGCAGATCAAGCCCGACCAGAGTGCTGTACAGCCCTCTCCGGGCCATCAGTTCGTCATGGGTGCCCTGCTCCCGTATCCTGCCCCTGTCCATGGCCACAATCCTGTCGGCCCGGCGGATGGTTGACAGCCGATGGGCGATGACCAGGGAAGTACGGTTTTCAAAACTGGCGGCAATGGCCAGCTCCAGGATGTTTTCGGTGGCGGTGTCGACCGAGGCGGTCGCCTCGTCCAGGACCAGGACAACCGGGTCCCTGCACAGGACCCTGGCAAAGGCGAGAAGTTGTTTTTCTCCGGCGGACAGCTCCAGATTTCCTTCCCCGATCAGGGTGTCAAGCCCGCCCGGCAGCCCGGCGACAAAATCAACCATGCCTGTGTTCTCAATGATCTCGACGACCCGGGACCGGTCCGTGCCGGTGTCGAGAACGATGTTGGCAAAAAGCGTGTCCGGCAGAATGAACACATCCTGCATGATTACCCCGACCCTGGTCCGCAGATCCTGCAGATCATATTCGCGCAGGTCGATGTTGTCGAGCAGGATTCTGCCCTGCTGCGGATCGTAAAAACGCAGCAGCAGGTTGATCAGCGTACTTTTTCCCGCCCCGGTCGAACCGACCACCGCCACCGTTTCCCCCGGCCTGATGGTGAGGGAAACGCTTCTGATGACCGGATCCTCCCGATCATAGCCGAAACCGACCCGGTCAAAAACGATGGCCCCCCGGCTTTCGCTGGGTGCAGCCGGAAGAGCGGGCTGCCGGATTTCCTCCCTGGTGTCGAGGAGGTCGAATATCCGCTCCGCCGAGGCCAGTGCTGACTGGACGATGGAATATTTCTGGGAAAGTTCCCGTATGGGCTGGAAAAACAGCCGCATATAGGAGAGGAAGGCCACCAGTTCGCCCAGGGTCAGCTCCCGGCGGATGATTTCCCCGCCGCCGTACCAGATGATGAGGGCCACCGCAACCGAACTCATCAGTTCGGTGAGGGGCATGAAGGTGCCGAACAGTTTGATCTGGGCCAGGGTTCGGTTGAGGTATTCCTCGCTGAGCCGCTCGTACTTGCGATAACTTGCCTGCTGGCCTTCGAACAGCTGGATGACGGTCAGGCCGGAAATCGATTCCTGCAGAAAACCGTTCAGCCTGGCGAGCTGGCGCCGGATCGCCCTGAATTGTTCACGGGCCAGGCGGGAAAAGATGACGGTAATGACAATTGCCGCCGGCACAAACAGCGACATCAGCAGGGCGAGCCGGAAATTCATGAGGAACAGGATGAGAAGAATGCCGAACAGTTTGAGAAAATCGTTGAACAGGGTCACCATGACCGAGGTGAACATCTCGTACATGTTCTGGACATCGTTGGTCAACCTGGTGACCAGTCGACCGACGGCGTGTCTGTTGAAAAAGGACAGGTCAAGCCGCAGCAGGTGGGAAAACAGGTCGCAGCGGATTGTCTGCATGATCGACTGGCCGAGCCGCTCCAGCACGACGACCTGGAGGAAACCGGCCAGGAATACCGTGGCCACCATGGCGGCGTACAGCAGGGCCACAACCCCCAACCCCTCGAAACGCTGCTCCATCGCCATTTCCTGAACGGTGATATAGTTGTCGATTCCCGTCTGCATCAAGCGTGGCAAAGCCAGGGTGGCGGCCGTGACCAGCAGCGACAGGAGCACGGCAAGAACAAACTTCAGGATATGGCCTGAGCTGTAGCCGATGATCCGCCGCCAGATATGATGTTCCCTGCGGGAGCCGGACCATCCCTCCTCGACATAGCCGAAATCACGCATCTTCTTCCCCGCTCCGTCTGCCCACCGCCGTCATTGCCGGGGCCGCGCCCTCTTCCTTTCCGGCGTTCTCCCTGGACTGTTTCGCATACATGATCTGATAGAAATCGTTTCTGGAGAGGAGATCTTTGTGCAGCCCCCGGTCCGCGATTTCCCCCTTCTCCAGAATTATAACCCCGTCGGTCCCGGAGAGGAGTTTTATCCGCTGAGAGACCAGCAGGACCAGCCTGTCCCGCCCGGCCCCTGTGAACGACCGGAGGACTTCATCCTCGGTTTCCACGTCAAGGGCGGACAGGGCGTCATCGATGATGAGAACGGGGCGGTCGCTGAGCAGGGCCCTGGCCAGGGCCACCCGCTGGCGCTGACCCCCGGAAAGGGTTACGCCGCGTTCGCCGACCACGGTCTCATAGCCGTGCGGAAAGGAAATGATATCATCATGAATGACGGCGGCCCGGGCCGCCGCAACGATTTCCTCGAATTCCGCCTCGGGCCGGGCAAAAGCGATATTCTCCCTGACCGTGGCGGAAAAGAGCACGGCCTCCTGACCCACATAGCCGATGCGGTCGCGAACGGTTCGCAACGGCAGGCTGTTGACGTCCCGGCCGCCGAAGTACAGGGTTCCATCGTCCACGGGATACATCCTGACCAGCAGCTTGCAGAGGGTCGATTTGCCGCTGCCGGTCCTGCCCGTAATCCCGTGCACTCCCCGGCGCAGCTCCAGGGAGATGTTCCGCAGGGCCGGATGCGTCCCGTTGGGGTAGGTGAAGGTAAGGTTGCGCAGCCGGAAGGACGGTTCGCCCGGGGCCGCGTCTTCGCCCGTATCCGTTGGGTCCTTGAGGAGCGGAACCGTGGAGAGGAGGGTCTGGATCCGGTTCAGGGAGGTCAGCCCCCTCTGGGCCAGGCTGGCCACCCAGCCGATCGCCATCATCGGCCAGACCAGCATGGACAGATAGGTGACAAAAGCGACAAAATCACCCAGGGATATTTTTCCTTCAATGGCGAAACGGCCGCCGAAGTACAGAACCATGAGCATACCGAGATGCCCGACCAGGGTCGCCAGCGGGAACAGCAGCCCCTGGACATAAGCGACCTTGATGTTGGAGCGGACGAACTTCTTTCCCAGTTTCTCAAAATCCCTCTTCTGGAGACTCTCCATGGTATAGGCCTTGATCAGGCGGATGGAAACCAGCGCGCTGCGGACAAATTCGGTAAGCTGGGCAAACTGTTCCTGCACCAGGTTGAACCGGTGGTGGAGGCGGCTGGTAAGGATCCTGGTGGAAACGGCAAGCAGCGGCATGGGCAGCAGGGCCAGCAGGGTCAGCTCAACGTCGATATAGAGCATGAAACAGATGGCCGCCGTTGACATGACCAGGGCGTCAAAAGCCGAAACCAGGCCGATTCCGCAGGCCATCTGCACCGCCTGCAGGTCATTGCTGACATGGGCCATGATATCGCCGGTTGTGTGTTTTTCCAGGAACGGCCGGTCCATGGTCAGGACATGGGCATATATCCTGTTCCGGATGTCGCGCTCGAGCAGGCGGGAGAAACCGACAATCAGGTAGCGCCAGCAGAATCGCAGGAAAGCCGCGATGACCGCCGTCAGCAGAATGAACAACCCGATGACGAGCAGGGTCCGCTCGGTGGCCCGGCCGGCGGCCAGCCCGTCGACCGCGATTTTCAGCAGCCGCGGAATAATCAACTGCAGGAAGTCAACCCCGATGAGGGCGGCAAACCCGAGGAGCAGCCTGTTTCTGTATCGGCTGAAACCGGGGCGGATCAGCCCGGAAACCTGGTTGAAGCGCTGCCGGGAAGAGGAAGTCAAGATTTCCCCTTCTTGGTGCGTAATATTTCGTGATAGGCATTGGTCAGCTCGATGAATTTTTCATGGCTTCCACCCTTGTCCGGATGCAGCTCCCTGGCCTTTTTCCTGAACAGTCTCTTGAACTGGAGCCGGGTGAGCGAAGCAATTTCACTGCGGCTGATGCCGAATATCGTGGCCGCTTCGGACAGCGATACTCTATCCCCGACGCGGGGAGGGGCGTAACGGCGGTGGGAATCCATGAAGCTTCTGATGTAGTCCTCCATGCCCCTGCCGGCAGGAAAACCGTAGTCAAAATACATGATCACATAGCGAATCAGATACTGGGGGAGCCGGTCATCGCGCTCCATTCCCTCCCAGAATCCGCTGTCGCGGTCCAGCTTGCAGACCTGCTCGATGAAGTGGCGGTCGAGCTTTTCCTCGTTGAGTGCCTCCGGCATGGTATGGGCGTAGCTTTCGGTAAAAAAGCGCTGCAGATCAAATATGGCATGGACATAGCTCTTGTATTCCCTTGGCCGCAGAATCAGTTCCCCGTGCAGGAAATACTGTTCAATCTCGTCCCTGGACTTATCAAGCAGTACGCGGTAAATGGCCGCCGGCCGGTCCAGACGCCGCTGGTCCATCTCCCCGAAACGGAGGTAATGGACGCGCCGCCGATCAAACTCATGGGTGGTATTCAGAATCTTCCGGCGCATCAGGGCGGAGATCGGCTTCCATGCCCTGCCGGCCTGCCGGTCAACATGCATTTCCGCCCGCTGCCGGACCACGGGGTCCAGGTACGGAATAAACAGTTTTTCCAGTTCGAACGGGTCCGGGGCTGCCCCCTTTTTCCTGAGGCTGTCGGCAATCCATTCATCAAGAGCAAAATTGCCCCCTCTCGTGGGGGTGATATAGCGGTGGGGATCCGGTCCCAGGTCAAGCAGGTCCCGGCTTCGGTAGCATCCTCCCTCCAGATAGGATTCCCGGATGATGAAATGCAGGCGGTGGCGGATTAACGTGCGGGCAAGATACATGCAACTGGTCTGCCGGGATGGTGGTAACGGTTCGTCTCTGCACGGGCGGCGTGGAAACAGGACAGGGCGCGGGGGCTGCTCATGGGTGCCTGGGGGGAGCGGTTTTGAGCAGATCCCGGACCGCGTCGACGACCTCCTGAATATCAAAGGGCTTGCTGAAGACCCTGTCTGCCCCCAGTTCACGTGCCGCCGGCAGATAGGCCTCGGGGCCGATCCGCCCGCCCCCGGAAATGGCGATGATTTTTATTTCCGGATACTCCCTTTTCAAGCTGGAGATGGTCTCCAGCCCTTCCTGCTCGGGCATGATCAGATCGGTTATCACCAGGTCGGCGGGATGCTTCCGCTGCAGCCGCATGGCAACCTTGCCGTTTTCCGCCACAGCCACATCAAACCCGGCCCATTCCATCGTCTGCTGGAGAAGGAGCCGGATCTGTTCATCATCATCAATAATCAGGATCCGCATCGTGTTTTCCATCTGAAACCGACATGACTTCGCGTATGGCAACGGCCAGTTCCTTCATGTCGATGGGCTTGGACATGAACTTGCGAATGTTGCTGGGTGCTTCCCCGTCGTTGACAACCGACTCGCTGAAACCGGAGCAGATCATGACGGGAAGGCCCGGCCGCATTCTACCAATTTCCCTGGCCATTTCAATGCCGGAAATCCCGGGCATGGAGTAATCGGTGATGACCAGGTCGATCCCCGGGTTTTCCCTGAGCAAGTCCAGGACCCCTTCGGCGCTGGTTGAAGAATACACCGTATAGCCGAGATATTCCAGCATGCGGGAAATCATCCTGACGATATCCACCTCGTCGTCGATAAACAGTATCCGTTCCTTTCCGTGGGGCACGCCCTGGATGAGCACGTCCTCCCTCCCGTTCATTTTCTCATCGATGCAGGGGAAAAACACGGTGAATACGGACCCGGCTCCCACCTCGGACTTGACGTCGAGCACTCCTTCATGGGCGGTGATGATGCCGTGAATGACCGCCAGGCCCATGCCGGTGCCTACGCCGACGTCCCTGGTGGTGAAGAATGGATCAAATATCCGCTCCATTATTTCCTGACTCATGCCGTGCCCGGTATCCTTGACCTCCAGGGCAGCATACCGGCGCCCCGGCTTGAGGTCGGGATGTAAATGGCGATCGGAGGGCTTCGCCACATGATTCCGCAGCGTGACGGTCAAGAGGCCTCCCTTGTCCGCCATGGCCTGGGCGGCGTTGGTGCAGAGATTCATGAAGACCTGGTGCACCTGGGAAAGATCGGCATACACCTGGCCGGTGTCCGGCGCCAGGTCTTCCCTGATCTCGATGTTCGCCGGCAGCGTCGCCCGCAGCAGTTTCACCCCTTCCTTGATCACCGGAGCAATGACCGCATTCTGCCGCCTGGACTTTCCCTGGCGGCTGAAGGCCAGGATCTGGCTGACCAGGTCCTTGGCCCGGTTCCCCGCTTTTTTTATTGCCTGCATGTGCCCCTCGACATCCTTAATGGTGATCGAATCCCTCTGCTCCGCGTCCTTCCCTCCTTTTCCGGCAAGACGGAAAAGCAGCAGGTCGGCGTTGCCGAGGATGGCACCGAGGATATTGTTGAAATCATGTGCGATGCCGCCGGCAAGGGTGGCAATCGCCTCCATTTTCTGGGCCTGGAACAGCTGTCGCTTGAGATTTTTTTCCGCGGTGACGTCCTTGGCCGTATGGACATACCCGATCGCCTCGCCTCCTTCACATATCGGGGCGCAGGAGATCAGCAGGGTTTTGCCGATGGCCTTGTGTTCAATTTCGTAGTCCTGGGTTCTCCCCCTGCCCAGGGAGTTTGCCGGGCAGGAAGCACATCGGTCCGGCGAATCGGCAAACAGTTCATGATAGGCCCGGCCGACCAGTTCCCGGTTGCCCCGGCTGAGCATTTTCCGGGCCGCTTTGTTGGCGATCACCACCGTCAGATCCTTGTCGAGAATGGTCACCGGGTCGGTGATGGCGTCAAAGGTGATCTGCCATTCCTCCACGGACCTGGCGAGGCTCAGAGTGGCATCCTTGCGGCACTCCATCTCTTCATTGAGCCGCTTGTTGGTCTCGGCCAGTTCCGCGGTCCGTTCAGCGACCTCCTGTTCGAGACGCCGGCCGGCCTTGTCCAGTTCCCTGTTTTTTGTTTCCAGCTCGCCGTACAGCCCGACCATGCGGCCGTATATGCCATTGAGGGAGCGGTACAGAATCAGGGCGGCAACGGCTATGATCGTCAGCGTAATCAAGGCCAGGCGGACAATATTCCGGCGATAGGATGACATGATAGGCGTCACGTCAACGGCCTGATAAATAAACCCTATTTCATCACCCTCCGCCCCGTGGATGAAATAGGAAGGGAAAACCAGATGGATGCCCTGATCCTCGTTGAACAGCTGCATCTGCCCGCCGGGACCGAGCGGCAACTTCCTGTCGGCGAAAAAAGAATCGCCGAAATCATAAAGATAATATCCGTCCGCTCCTTCCCGGGGCTGATCATTGCCGCCTTCCTGGATAATTTCCGGCCGCACAGCAAGGGCGGTATGCATGCCGAGGTTTTTTCTGACCTCCTCGACAATCGATTCCACCTTTATGCCGAACAGCACCCGTCCGACAAGCCTTTCCCGATGGTAAACCGGATGGGCAACAATGTAGAGGACGTCCCCTTCCTCATAAATGAAGCCGTTTCGGGCCTGACCGGCTCCGTTTCCGGCGTGTCGGGGTGGAGCGGCCCGGGCGTCGCCCTCCTCCGTACTCCGTATTTCCAGAAAAACCGAATTGTCCGGCAGGATATAGGTGATCCGGTTAAAATACCTGTTTTCCTCCTGCAAAACCCTGTACACAGGCAGGGTGGCCGCATAAAGGCCCTGCCGGTCCCGATCCGCCAGGTGCCGCATGATTTCGCCGCGATTGAGCGCAAAGCTGTGGATGCGGCTGCTGTATTGCCGGTCAAGCTCGTCGGTGAAGGCGGCGACAAGGGTGGTGACCAGCTCCTTTCTTGCTTCGACGAGCATCTGCTGGTTTTCATGCTGCTGCCGGACATAAAAAAACAGGTAGCAGGCCGACACCGCGATAATGACGACCAGAACGGCAAGAATGGTTCTCGATTTACTGTTCGGCATGATCCCGCTTTCTTATGCCCGAACCGGACGGTGCTTGAAGACGTTTTCCCGGAAAAAGTCTATGAGTCCCCTGCGGCGCCCGGCTATTCTGATCTGCTCAGGGATCAGATCCGATACCGGGTTGCGGATTATGGACATTTTATATTCTATATGGGTGGCGAACCTGTTGTCCAGGTACCAGGCATAAAGCAACCCGAAAAGAAGTCCCGGCGGAGTAAACCCCTCATCGCTGTTGACCAGCCGGGTATATCTTCCCGGTTCGACTGCCGAAGGGCGCATACGGGCTAACCGCAGGTAGGCGTCGACTTCGGCCCGGCTGAAGTAGCATTGCCATTCCTGCTCGGATCGCAGGGTGAGATGAAATGCCCGGCCGATTTTCTCCCCGTTTTCCCGTAGTTCGCCCATGGTCTTGCTTTTCGCGTAGTTGCCCAGGAGAGATTGGCCGAGGGCCACGAGAAAGGCCATTTCGAGCCGGGCGGGATTTTCCGCCTGATCGTGGCGGATGAAAATCATGCGCTCAGTCGGTTCATAGAATGAAAATATGTTGTCCCATTGCTGGCATCGTACCCATTGACTGGATTGTATCAGGATGATGCCATCCGTGAATCGCAGGTGATCGGCCAGGATGTCGGAGTGGCGCCAGAGTATGTCGGCAATGCTCCGCTGCAAGGCAGGCCGGTCGGCGGGGGCCATGGTTTGCCGCGACCCGGCCCCGTTGGCGCCGAACAGAAACTGGATTCGCCCGAGCCACTTGTGCAGGGCCTGAAAACGCAGACATGGATGGGAAAAGGACTCCCTGGGCCGGGGCACGAGAAAAGGAACGGCCGAAAGGGCGCAATGCTCACTGTCGCCCATCTGCAGCCCGAGTTTACGCAGGCACCAGAGGGTGCGGACAGCCAGGGCCAGAGCCGCGGGATCATGCTGGATGACATGCCGTCGCCGCAGCAGGTCCAGGGAGAAGATGCCGGCTTCAACGGGTTCGAACCCTATTTCCCGCAGATGCTGCCGGTCAAGATAGATCGGCTCTTTCTCTTCCAGGGCGTAATTCTGCAGGACCGAGCCGGGTATCTCCCCCATGCCGAGGGTCAGAATATGGGAGAACAGATCATTGACTCCACCCGGTATGTTGCGGTTGTATGCCCGAACCAGGTCCGAGATGTGGAATTTGCGCTCCGGAGCGTCATGGGCGGCGTCGGTTTCGCCTTTCTGCACCCAGATGTTTGACACCAGGATCTTCATGGCCCGCCTGTTGCGGCGAATGAGGTCGGCGATGCCGGGTACCTGGAGGATCGGGATGATGGAGGAATAGAGGCTGCCCGGGGCGAAGACGATGATGTCGGCCCCGCCTACGGCCTCTTCCACCTCGGCCGGCAGAAAGGGATCCTGGAAGAAATTTACCATGACCCGGTCCACCGGGTAGCCGCGGCGGGCCAGGCCCGACTTGTATTCGCCGGTCACCAGGACGCCGTTGGAGTAAAGAACCTGGAGCTGGGCCGGAACAGTGGTGCAGGGCAGCACGGCCTTTTTTCCGGCGCCTATGTGTTCCGCCAGTCCCGACAACCCTTCCATGGTTGCCTTGTAGAGCATGTGGGGGTCGCTGTCCGGCTCGAACCGGGACTTCCCGTGATTCAGGCAGGCGAAAACCGCCGCGGCCAGCAGCAGGTTTCCCAGGCATTGGGGATGGTCGATGGTCCTGTGCAGCCGTTCGTCGCTGAAAAGGCGGCTGACAAGCCCCCGGAGATAGGCCGCCAGTTCAGCCGGCAACTCCGGCTCGTCGAGTCCCGCCTCGGCGCAGAGCTTGTCCGGCGACGGCGGCCTGGTATCAAAACGGTGATTGAAAATGGCGTGCAGGCGGCCGGCGATTCGAAAGGCCCCGCCGTCATCGGCATGGTAGAGGGATCGCAGTCTTTCCCTGCGGATGGATGAGAGCAGGACATGCCGCAGGTCGCCCAGCGCTATCAGGGGAAGCTCCTTGAGCAGCTCCCCGGTCGAACCGCCGTCATCGGTGGCGCAGACGATGCTCACGGCGCCGGGAAAAATCTCCTTCAGCCCGATGAAGGGATTTTCCGCCCAATCCAACCGCCGCGAATCACCGCCGACGATATTCGACAGCCCGGTTCCGCCTCCCAGGGTCACCACCTTGAGATGCTCGGTGTCAAACTCCCGGAAGCGGCACAGGGCCTCCTGGAACAGCCCGGAGAGCCGGCTGCCGGTCCCGGGGGGAGGACCGGACAGGACCAGGCCGATCATCTTTTCCGCCAGACTCCCTTCGGGCAGGAGATCCAGCGGCGACAGATCCGACCTGGTCAGGACCTCGAGACACTCCTGCAACGCCAGCTCGCCCGGATTGGATTCCATCTGCGAAAGGGATTACAGCCCTGTTGCCTCTACCTGTTTGGCCACGGCCTGGACCGACTCATTGAGCGCCCGTTGTTCCTCCTCCGTCAGGCTGAATTCCACAATGCGTTCGATACCCCTGGCGCTGAGAACGACGGGAACGCCGAGAAAATATCCCGAAATGCCGAATTCGCCGTCCAGGTAGGCGGCGCAGGGCAGGACCCGTCTGGAGTCCCTGATAACCGCCTCGGCCATTTCAATTGCCGCCAGGCCCGGCGTATAAAAGGCGCTGCCGGTTTTCAGCAGGTTGATGATTTCAATGCCGCCCATCTGGGTCCGCTTGACTATTTCAGCGATTTTTTCAGGGGGAAGCAGCTCGGTAACCGGTACACCCGCAACGTTGGCAAGACGGACAAGGGGAAGCATGTTGTCGCCGTGAATCCCCATCACCATGGCGCTTACGTCCTGTGGGGCCACGCCGATGGCGTCGGCCAGGAAGGTGCGGTAGCGGGCCGAATCAAGAACGCCGGCCATTCCGACAATACGGTGGCGGGGCAGGCCGCTGACCTTGAACGCGGTATGGACCATGGCGTCGATGGGATTGGTGACCACGATCATGAAGCAGTTCGGAGAATATTTGATGGCCGACTCGGCGCATGACTTGACGATGGCAACATTTTTGGCCAGCAGGTCGTCGCGGGACATTCCCGGCTTCCGGGCCAGTCCGGCGGTGATGATCACAACGTCGGAGTCGGCGGTATCCGCATAATCATTCGAACCGATGACCTTCCCGCTGAAATTGTCCAGGGGACCTGACTGCCAGAGATCAAGCGCCTTGCCCTGGGGGATACCCTCCATGACGTCGAGCAGGACGACATCCCCCAGGCATCTGTTCATGGCCCAGTGAGCAGCGGTGGCGCCGACGTTGCCGGCTCCGATGATTGTTATTTTCTTTTTCATGGCAACCTCATTCGTGTTGTTTCAGCAATTCCTCTACCCGTTTAATATCTTTCGGGGTGTCGACCTCGATGGAATCATGTTCGGTCAGTACGACCCTGATTGTATATCCGTATTCAAGTGCCCGCAATTGCTCCAGTTTTTCAAACCGCTCCCATTCTCCCTCGGGCAGGGCGACAAAGGTCAGCAGAAATCCCTTCCGATAGGCATAAAACCCCAGGTGCTTGTAATATGTAGGCCTGCCTGCCTCGTCGGGATTGCGCTGGAAAGGAATGGAGGCTCGGGAAAAATACAGCGCGTTGCCGTGGCGGTCGAAAACGGTCTTGACATGGTTGGGGTCATTGATTTCTTCCGGGCGGACAATTTTGTAGACAAGCGTGGACATGGGAAGCGCCGGATCGGCCAGCATCGGCCCCACCACCTCTTCCACAACCCTGACCGGAAAAAGGGGCTGATCCCCCTGAATATTGACGACGATATCGTGCTCGGAAATATCCAGCAAGCCGGCGGCCTCGGCCAGGCGGTCCGTTCCCGAGGCGTGGTCCGCCCTGGTCATGACCACCTCGCCGCCGAATGACCTGACCTCTTCGGCGATGCGTTCATCGTCGGTGGCAACGACAACCCGCGACAGCAGCGGGACCAGCAGGGCCCGCTCCACAACATGCCTGATCATGGACTTGCCCATGATCCTGGCCAGCGGCTTGCCCTCAAACCGGTTGGAATGATATCTGGCCGGTATGATCGCAATTACTTCCGATTGTTTGTCCGTCATTATCTTCAGTCGTGCAAACTCATTTTGTCTTCTGTCCTCTGGCTCCTGAAATGCTGCCGACTGATGACTGCCAACCTTCCGGTGCAGCCCGCTCCGTCTCCGGCATACCGGTGCCGTTTAAGCCTGGATCTGCAGCTGAAAATTATTTATTTTACCTTTATGCACCCCAAATGGCAACGGCCAATCCATGACAAAACAACAAAGCACTGTCCGGTTCAACCGGCTGGCGGCCGACCAGCCTTCCCCAACGTAATTGAACGGCTCGGGTCCCAGGCGTTTCAGCTTTTGAGAAGCGCTGCCAATTACATCCCTGTAATTTCCACTATTCCTCTCCTCCATGGAATATGATATTATGGTATTCATCAGTAATGTCCGGTTAGGAAATTGCATGAATTTTCATTCGTTTGCGGAGCTTTTTACTTCGCCTTTGCCATGGTC
>OMKS01000640.1_pt1 | contig 32339 bp, 28 predicted proteins | sample 1674721 | NCBI WGS metagenome assembly OMKS01 (sample SAMN06264996, study PRJEB25208) | sediment metagenome | isolation source: hot spring sediment | place: USA: California | collected 2014-09-02 | reverse complement strand
TTGCCCGAACCTGCGGCACTGCTGAACGATTACAGCCCGTTAAATCGACAAGTTGTTGACCATGGTGAACGGATACATATCATCAGGGGACGCTGTCAGAAAGCGGCAACCGGCCCCTGAATGGTCGTCGCCGCCCGGTTAACGAACAACAAAATGGACATTGCCGGCCAGAATATAATCTCCGCTCTCCAGATCATAATCTAAATTCCGACCGCTCACCGTCAGCTCTTCGGCAAAGATCTCCACCCCGGCCCGACTGCTCACCCGCCGCTGTCGCCCGTGGTAACTCAGGGCCGGGGTAGTCAGCCGCAGGCGCTCAGCCTCGTTTAACCGCACATCCCCTTCCAGGTAAAGCATTTCACCGGAGGGATCATAGTAGCCCCGGGCGGCGGTAAACAACAGATCGTCCCCCTCCTCCCGGAAGAGTGCGCCGTCGATGGCCGCCAGCAACAGTTTATCGCTTTGCGGGTCGGTCCGCAGGCTGGGGGTGTCGATCCGCAACCGACGGACCCCGGCTTCATCCTGGTAAAAACGAACCCCGTCCAGGATGAAGCGTTGCGTCTGTTCCTCGGACCGGCCGGCACCCCCCTCATCCCAGGGCGGCGGGGCCAGAAACCACCGCACCCCGGCGCCATAGAGGGGCCAGCCCAGCAGCAGCAGCAGGGGGATCAGCCAGAGCAGGTTACGGGCTCCGGCCATCATCGGCTGCTCCCCTCGCCGCCTCCCCCGAGGGCGGGATGTTCGGGACAGTAGCGGGCCAGCAATTGCTCATGGGCCCCCCGGGCCTCGATGAGCAGTTCGCACAACTCGCGCACCGCCCCCTTGCCTCCCGGCTGGCGGGTAACATAATGGGCCACCGCCTTGACTTCGGCCACCGCGTCCGCCACCGTGGCCGCTAAACCCACCCGGACCAGCAGGGGCAGATCAAGCCAGTCATCACCCATATAGGCAACCTGGGCCGGCCGCAGATTCTGCTCCCGCAAAATCCGTTCGTAGGCCGCCAGCTTATCGCGGGCCCCCTGAACGACATGGGCCAGGCCCAGATCGGCGGCCCGCCGCCGTACCGCCTCGGAACTACGCGCGGTGATCACCCCCACCTCAACCCCGGCCTCCTGCAATAAGCGTATTCCCAAACCATCCCGGGTGGAAAAGGCCTTAAATTCAGTCCCGCTATCGGTATAGAGGATGGAGGCATCGGTCAGCACTCCGTCCACATCCAGCAGCAGCAGACTTATCTCCCGAGCCCGGGGCAGGCAGTTTTTCCAGGCATAACCGCGCTCCTCCCGGGCTTGGCCGCGCAGGGCCGCCCGCTGCCGCAACCCGGCGGTGATCTCGCAATCGGAAGGATAACCGGCGGTTGAGCTCATCCAGCCACCGCCTGATCGACAAAGGGGGCAACCGCCTGCCGGACCGCCAGGAGCTGGCGCAAAACCCCTTCCACCTCGGCCAGAGGCAGGGAGTTGGGGCCGTCGCAACGGGCGTGGTCGGGATCGGGATGGACCTCCATGAAGAGACCGTCAACCCCTACGGCCACCGCCGCCCGGGCCAGAGTGGCAACGAACTGGCGCTGGCCGCCGGAACTGCCGCCGGCCCCGCCGGGCAGTTGGACGCTGTGGGTGGCGTCGAAGATCACCGGGCAGCCCAGTTCCCGCATCAGGGGCAGGGAGCGCATATCCACCACCAGGTTGTTGTAGCCGAAGGTGCTGCCCCGTTCGGTAAGCAACAGCCCTCCCCTCCCGGCGGCCCGAATTTTGGCCACCGCGTGGGCCATGTCCCAGGGCGCGGCGAACTGCCCCTTTTTCAAATTGACCGGCCTGCCGGAGGCCGCCGCCGCCACCAGCAGATCGGTCTGGCGGCAGAGAAAGGCGGGAATCTGCAGCAGGTCCAGGACCTGGGCGGCCGGCTCCACCTGGGCAACCTCATGGATATCCGAGATCAACGGCAGGTCGAACTCCCGGCCGATGGCCTTAAGAATCTCAAGCCCCTCTGTTAGCCCCGGCCCCCGAAAGGAGGAGAGCGAGGTGCGATTGGCCTTATCGAAGGAGGCTTTGAAGATCAGGGAGACCCCCAAGCGACCGGTGACATCCTTCAGGGTGGCGGCGATCTCCCGCATCACCGCCTGATCCTCGATCACGCAAGGGCCGGCAATCAGGCAGAGGGGTTGGCCCGGCCCGACCTGAAAACGTTCGCCCACGGCCACACTTTGCATGGTCCTACCCCCGGTGGGCCAGCGCCGCCTTGATAAAGGCCGCGAACAGAGGGTGGGGCCGCATAGGCCGGGATTTGAACTCGGGGTGAAACTGGCAGCCCAGGAACCAGGGATGATCGGCCAGCTCGACAATCTCCACCAGCTTATCGTCCGGCGAGGTTCCGCTGATCACCAGACCGGCTTCAACCAGCCGCTCCCGGTACTCATTGTTGAACTCATAACGGTGACGATGGCGCTCATCGACCTGTTCAACCCCGTAAGCCGCCCGGGCGAAGCTCTTTTCCCGCAGAGTGCAGGGATAGCTGCCCAAACGCAGGGTGCCGCCCAGCTCACCACTCTCCTCCCGGATCTGGACCCGGCTGGTCCGGTAGTCGTACCACTCCCTGATGAAGTAGATCACCGGATGGGGTGAGCCGGGGTTGAATTCAGTGCTGTCGGCATCGGACAAACCAGCAATATTTCGGGCGAATTCCACCGTCGCCAGCTGCATGCCCAGGCAGATTCCGAAAAAAGGCACCTTCTGTTCCCGGGCATGGGTGATGGCCATGATCTTGCCCGCCACCCCCCGGCCGCCGAAGCCCCCGGGCACCAGAATCCCGTGGCAATGGGCCAGCAGTTGGCCTGGCCCCTGGGCCTCGATATCCTCGGCGCTGACGTAGTGCAGCACCACCCGGGCATCATTGGCCACTCCACCGTGGACCAGCGCTTCATGCAGACTCTTATAGGACTCCTTCAGCTCGACATACTTACCGATGATCGCGATGGGCACCTCGCGGGCCGGGTTCTTGATCCTGGTCACCAGCTCCTGCCAGGGCTCCAGCCGTGGGGCCCCGGTCCAGATATTGAGCAGCTTGAGGATCTTATCGTCCAGGCCCTCATCATGGAAACAGAGGGGAACCTCGTAAATATTTTCCACATCGCGGGCGGTGATCACCGCGTCCCGTTCCACATTGCAAAAGAGACCGATCTTATCCTTCAACTCATCGCTTAAGGTGGCCTCGGTACGGCAGAGCAGGATATCGGGCTGGATGCCGATGGCCCGCAACTCCTTGACGCTGTGCTGGGTGGGCTTGGTCTTGACCTCGCCGGCGGTCTTGATGTAGGGAACCAAGGTGACATGGATATAGATAGTGTTTTCACGGCCAAGATCGGTGCGCAACTGGCGAATCGCCTCCAGAAAAGGGAGGGACTCGATATCGCCGATGGTGCCGCCGATCTCGACAATGGCCACATCGACCTCATCCTCCAGTTGGCGAACCGCCTTTTTGATTTCGTCGGTTATATGGGGAATAACCTGGACGGTGCCGCCAAGATACTCTCCCCGCCGCTCCTTGCTGATCACCGCGTGGTAGATCCGGCCCGAGGTATAGTTGTTCCGCTGGCCCAGGCTGACCGAGGTGTAGCGCTCGTAGTGGCCCAGATCAAGATCGGTTTCCGCCCCGTCGTCGGTGACATAAACCTCGCCGTGCTGAAACGGGTTCATGGTGCCGGGGTCGACATTGATGTAGGGGTCCAGCTTCTGGAAGGTGATCTTCAACCCCCGGCTTTCCAGCAGGGCACCGATGGCGGCCGCGGCCAGCCCCTTGCCCAGCGAGGAAAGCACCCCGCCGGTGATAAAGATAAACTTGGTGCGCGATCTTTGTGTTTTGGCAGGTTTCATGCGTCTTTCAGGTGGGGTATCGGGTTAATAACTGGTTTAGCGGCCAACGATTGCGGCTGAGCAAAAAAACGTGAACATCCAAGGGCCGACTATAGCACCAAGTCGGGGGAAGGCAAAGCAAAAAGCCGGGACTTTTTCCCCCAAGCTGGCTAAAGTAGGCGCGAAGAGAAAAATCAAGGACCGCCAACCGCATGATCCGGCCCCGGAATTGTGGCCAAAGCCCCAGAGAGAAGCATGAAATTCGATCTCACCCGCCGGGCGGCCATCGCCCTCGTCATGGCCTTGGCCCTGCTACCCACCGCCTGCGCCAAACACCCCACCATCCTCGCGACCCCCACTGGTAAAACCAGGGCCGAAACCCCGCTCCCGGAAGCCGGCAAGCGCCCCCCGGAGGCGACCCGCATTCCGGCCACCCAGCGACCGTACCAGATCAAGGGCAAAACCTATTATCCCATCCCCTCGGCCCACGGGTTCACCGAGAGCGGTCTCGCCTCCTGGTACGGGGCCAAATTTCACGGTCGCCGCACCTCCAACGGGGAGGTTTACGACATGTACGCCGTCAGTGCCGCCCACAAAACCCTGCCGATGAACACCCACCTGCTGGTGAAGAATCTGGAAAACGGCAGGGAGATCACCGTGCGGATCAATGACCGGGGCCCATTTGTCCGGGGTCGGATCATCGACCTCTCCTACCGGGCCGCCCAGGAGCTGGGCATGGTCGAACAGGGCCTGGCCCGAGTCCAGATCACCGCTTTGGGCGAGGCGGTGCGTTACGTGGAGGATGGTCGTAGCGGGGAACGGTTCGCCGCCATCCTGGATTTCGAACACGGCGAGTTCTACGTCCAGGTGGGCGCCTTCACTCAACAGGAGAACGCCCGCCGCCTCCAGCAACAACTCGACACCTGGGGACGGAGCGCCGTGGTCAAAGAATATGACCATGGCGGCCAGATCTTTTATCGGGTCCAGGTCAGCGCCGGCGATACCATGAGCGGCGCTCTCCGCATGGAACGAGTAATGATAGAGGCCGGCTTTCCCGACGCCTTTGTGGTTGCCCGTTAACTCCTACCACCGCCTTGCCAAAGGGAGCAGAGATGCTTATACTCTGCCCCGGACCGGGGTTTAGCCATCCACTATGGAATTTGCAAGCATAAAGGGGATATTAAGCAACCATGGATTACTATGAGACACTTGGGCTGGGCAAAGGCGCCGGGCAGGAGGAGATCAAGAAGGCCTACCGCAAACTGGCCCTGAAATACCACCCCGACCGCAACCAGGGCAACAAGAAGGCCGAGGAGAGGTTCAAGCAGATCAGCGAGGCTTACGCGGTTCTCTCCGATCCGGAAAAACGGAAGCAGTACGACACCTTCGGGGCCTCCGGCTTCCAGCAGCGCTACTCCCAGGAGGATATTTTCCGCAACACCAATATCAACGACATTTTGCGGGAGTTCGGCATCAATCTGGGCGGCGGCCGGACCACGTTTCGCGCCGGCCCCGGCGGGGGCGGTTTTTTTGACGATCTGTTCGGAGTGGGGGGCGGGATGGGCGGCCAGCAGGCCGATTTCCGGCAGTTCCGCCAGGGCCCGCAGCAACCGCGGATGGTCAGGGGCAACGACCTGAGCCTGGAGTTGCCGATAACTCTGGAGGAGGTTTTGCGGGGCGGCGAAAAGACCATTTCGTTGGGCCGGGGCGGCCAGGCCGACAAGGTGGCGGTCAAGATTCCCCCCGGAATCGAAAGCGGTAAAAAGCTGCGCTTGGCCGGCAAGGGCGGACCCTCCCCCATGGCCGGCCCCCCGGGGGATCTGCTGTTATTGATCAGCGTGCAACCCCATCCTGTCTTCAGCCGCGAGGGCGACAACCTGCTGACCGAGAAGGAGATTCCCCTCAGCAGCGCCCTGCTGGGCACCGAAGTGCCGGTGCCCACCCTGGAGGGCCGGCAGTTGAAGGTCAAGGTCCCGCCCGGGATGCAGCCGGGCGGCCGTTTGCGCCTCAAAGGCCACGGCCTGCCCTCCGGACCCCGCGGCCCCAGGGGCGACCTGCTGGTGAAAATAAACCTGCGGCTCCCCAAAAAACTGACCAAAGAGCAGAAAAATCTGGTGGAGGAGTTGGCGGCGTCGGGACTGTAGGAGGCCGTTCAGGCCCCGGGGCCGAAAGCTCACCGCCCCTGGGCGTCAACCTGGTTGCGCCCCCGCTCCTTGGCCGTATAGAGGGCCTTGTCGGCCACGAAAAACCAGGAGATCCCACCGGCCGCGCCGGCCGCCAGCAGCAGAGCCGCCGCCCAGACCACCGGAGCCGGGGCCGCCCCATAGGACCCGGCCAGCACCGCCAGTAACATGACAGTACTGGCCGAAACCAGGGTGGCCAGCAGGACCCGGTAATAGAGAGAGCTTCATCCGTCATCACCCTGATCGATTGGTTTATGGTTGATCGACCTTGCCGACCACCCGAGGCCCCGGTCGCTCCAAGCCGAGCAGTTCAAGCACCAGGGACAAGGCCGTCGGGAGGGCCTCCGCCACCGCCCGGCTCAACTCTTCGGCGAACCAGTCCACCTCGGCGGCCTCGATCCCGACCAGCTCGATCCTCTCGGGCAGGGCCAGGTCGAGGGCCCGCCCCAAACGGAGCAGCGCGGCCAGATCGCCCCCATGGCTAACGGCAAGATGACGTGCCGAGGCGGCGGAAGCCACCGCCAACCGGACCACACTTCCGGGAGTCCGGGTTCCGCTCAACATGGCATCGACAATGATGGCCCGTCGGTAACCGACCATCAGCTCCAGCAGGCCCAATCCGCCACTCCGACTGGTAACCACCCTGACTCCGGCCCCGGGGGGTAAAGAGTCCTGCAGCAGGGCGGCAACCTTCAGGCCCACCCCGTCGTCGGCCAGCAACGGGTTGCCCAGACCGATCACGATGGTATGCGCCATCTGCCGCCGGAAAAACCTACTGCCCCCCGCCGGTAAGCCGCGCCAGGGCCTCCCGGTAACGGCTGGCGGTCTTGGCAATGATCTCGGCGGGCAGCGGCGGCGGCGGGGGTGACTTGGGCCAGTCGAGGGAGCTGAGGTAGTCCCGCAGATATTGTTTATCGAAACTGGGCTGACCGCCGCCCGGCCGATGAAGATCCGCCGGCCAGAAGCGGGAGGAGTCGGGAGTGAGGACCTCATCGATCAGGATCAGGCGATCATTTTCATCCAGGCCCAGTTCAAACTTGGTGTCGGCGATAATGATCCCCCGTTCAATGGCGTAATCCGCCGCCCGGCGATAGAGCGCCAAACTTGCCTGCCGGGCTTGGGCGGTCAACTCCCGCCCCAGCAGCTCCTCCATCTGCCGCAGGGAAATATTCTCATCGTGGCTGCCCAAAGCCGCCTTGGTGGAAGGGGTGAAGAGGGGTTCGGGCAGTTTTTCCGATTCCTCCATTCCCGCAGGCAGCTCAAAGCCGCAAACCGTGGGATTCTGCCGGTAAGCCTGCCAGAAGCTGCCGGAGAGATAACCCCGGACGATGCACTCCACCGGCAGGGGCCGGGCCTTTTTAACCAGCATGCTCCGGCCCCGCAACTGCTCCCGATAGGGAGCGCAAGCGGCGGGATAGGTGGCCGGATCAGCACTGAGCAGGTGATTGGGGAGAATATCCTTGAGGTAGTCGAACCAGAACAGGGACATCCTGGTCAGAATCTCACCCTTGCCGGGAATGGGCTCCTTCATCACCACGTCATAGGCGGAGATCCGATCGGAAGCAACCATCAGCAGCTGCTCACCCACCTGGTAAAGATCGCGGACCTTGCCCCGGTGCAGCAGCTTGAGGCCGGCAAAACTGGTTTCATAGACGGGATCGTTCATCACCGGTTCCATGGGTTATTGGGGTTCGACGGCAGTTTGGGGTACGATACCGCCAAACCGCCGCGGCGTAAACAGTTAACCGCCTGCCAAACCGGTCACAGATCGGCAGGCATGGGCGGCGTGGCCCCCGCCCGCGAAGCCACATAGGCCCCGCGGCGATTGGCCCGTCCCAGGATCTCCGGCCAGGGGAGGGCGGCGGATGAGTCGGTCCAGTCCGGGTTTCGGGCGGAATAATCGGCGATCAGGGAGGCGAAAAAGGCGTCTCCGGCCCCCACCGTGTCCACCACCCGCGCCGGGGTCCCGGCCCCAACAAAAACCCCGGCGGCGGAGACCACCCAGGCCCCCTCCGCTCCCTCGGTGACCACCAAGGCCGCCAAACGGTAGCGCTCACGCAACGCCGCCGCCAGGGCCTGGCGAGTGGCGTGATCAGTGGCGGTGGCGTCAGCGGCGGCCAACCCCAGCCAGACCCCCAGTTGACTCAACTCCGCCCCGTTAACCTTGACCAGATCAGCCTGCTCCAGGGAAGCTACCACCAACTCCCGGGGGGTGAAGGGGGGCCTGAGGTTGACATCATAGAAACAGAAACGAGCGGCGGCGGCCAGGGCCAGGATCGCCCGGCGGGAGCGGGGATCGCGCTGGGCCAGGGTACCGAAAACCAGGGCAAAGGGCTTTTCCCCGGCGGCGGCCAGGGCCGGGGCGGGCTCGATATTGTCCCAGGCGGCCGGCGCGACGATCTCGTAGGCCGGCTCGCCATCCAAGCCGAAGCTCACCTTGACCCGGCCGGTGGGCAGCCGCTCATCCCGCTGCACTCCGTTCAGGGGGAGTCCCAACTCCTCCAGGCGAGTCAAGGTGGCCTCACCCAGCTGATCCCGGCCCACCCGGGTGATCACCCGTACCGGCAAACCTTGGGTGGCCAGATGGTAAGCCACATTGACCGGGGCGCCGCCCAGCACCTCCCGCTCGGGGAAGATATCCCACACCACTTCACCAACCGAGACAATCATCATCACAACAGGCGCCCCGCCCGCTCCTTGAAGTAGAGGTGATAGAGAAGTTCACTGTACTGGTTGAGCCGGGTCTTGGCCTGCTGGGAGATGGAGTAGCGCCAGAACCCGTAAACCTTGGTCAGCCGGGTCAGCTTCTGGCAGTGCAGGGGCCAGGTGAAGCGGGATTGGGCCCGCTCCAAAGCCCGCCGGGAAAAGCCCTGCCAGTGGCGGGAATCCTCGGCACAATGACGGAAAAATTCGCTTAGCCGAGCGGTCATCGAGGCCGGATCGGTGGGGTTGATCAGAAAACCCGAGCGTTCATGCTCAATGATCTCCAGGGGTCCCCCGAACTGGGTGGCAAAAACCGGCAGCCCCGAATGCATCGCCTCCAGAATGGTCAGACCGAAGGCCTCGAAGAGGGCCGGCTGAACAAAGATCCCCCCCCGGTCGGCCACAATCCGGTAAGCCTCACCGGTCTCCCGCTTGCCCAGAAACTTGCCGATCCAGCGTACTTGACCATGGAGTTGATACTGTTCGAGCAGGCCGTGCATTTTGCGGATCTCCGCCGCCTCCTCGGCATCCTTGGAGCGTTCCGGATCCACCACGCTGGCCACCATGATCAGGTTGGCCCGCTGCCGCAGCTCCTCATCGCGGCCATAGGCCTCCACCAAACCGGTGAGATTCTTGATCCGGTCCAGACGGGCGATGGTGAAGATCGGGGGCTTATCCGGTTGGGCCAGCCGGCCCAGGCAATCGCCGTCCTCGGTGCTGAAGAGCAGGTCACCGATCTGTTTGCGCATCCTGGCCGGACGTGAGCGCTTGCGGTTGTATGGGAAATAGATATCCTGACTGACTCCCGGGGGAATCACGTTGAACCGGGGATGAAAGAGGTTGATCCCGCTGACCACGTTGATCAGCCCCGGCATGGTGAAAAACTGGTAGGACTCGTATTGGCCAATACTGTCATCGGTGCCGGTGATCTCCTGGACGGTGCTGGAGATGATGAAGTTGGCCTGATTCATGGCAATCAGGTCAACCATGAACTGAATGGAAAAGTTGTACTCCTGCTCAAACTGATGCCAGTAAAGATCGCTATAGAGGTATTTCGATTTTTCCAGGGCATGAGCGATATTACACTGAATCACCCCCATGCTTTTGGAGAGACGGGTGGCCACCAGGTTGCCGTCGGAATAGTTGCCGACGATCAGATCCGGCCGCCCCCCCAGCTCCCGGCGAATCTCCTCCTCGGCATCCACCGAGAACTGGTCCAGAAAGGGCCAGATCCGGAAACGGGAGATCCAGTGGGGCACCACCTCATGGTCGGGGTAACGAAAGGGAACCCGCAGAATCCAGACATTGGCGGTGTCCATCACCTTCTCCAGGCGCTGATCGGAGGTGGTTCCCTCATTTTCCGGGATCAGGCGGGTGATGATCAAAATCTTGGGTTCGATGACCAGACCGGCGCTCTTCAGATCCCCGGCCAGGAACTGTTCCAGGGCCTTGGCCTGGTCCAGCACATAAACCACCTGCCCGCCGGTATCGGGCCGGCCCAGCACGTTATCCTGGCCGAACCAGCCGTGGGGGCTGATCAGCACCACCTTGGAGACCATGGGGATCCGGGCAAGAAACTCCTCCAGATTGGCCTCATCGGGTTGTTCCAGAATATCCTGGAGCAGATGCATGGTCTCCAGAATCCGGGGCAGGGAATCCCCCCAGCCCTCCAGAAAGCCGAACTTGGCCAACCGCTGGTAGATCCTGGGCAGGTCATCGGGGTAGCGGCAACGCTCGAGGAAATCCAGCGCCCGCCCCAGGGCGGCCTCCAGCTCCCCCGAGTTGCCCACCAGGGCTCCGTTGAGCAGCAGCTGCACCCCGTGCAACTGGTGCAGCTTGAGAAATTCGTAGAGGGAGCGGTTCCATTTTTCCGGCTGGCTGGACAGGTTGCCCGACATGTGGCGATTGAGGAACTTGATCCCTTGGCCAATGGTGTTGGGGTCCTTCAGGCCGGGGCCATAATCGTAGAAGGGGACCAGATCAAGGGCCAGGGTGCGCTGCTGGAGAGGCAGGTCGGGCCTGAGCAATCGCTCCTTGAGGGTCAGAAAGTCGAGGACCGAGAGCGCCGTAAGCTGATCATTCTCCGGGCTCAGGGCAAAGATCCGGCAGTTGGCCCGCCGATGCCGATAGATGATGATTAGCATATCGGCGGCAAAAAGGATCTCCTGGGTTTTACGCAAAAAACGCCAGGAACCGGCCAGATCGCCGGCCTCCGGATGCTGCTCGCAATAGGCGTGGAAGGCCATCAAAATATCATTGCGCAGCAGCAGGGGCGGCTCCGGAGGCTCCAGGCCCAACAGAAATTCGCGCAGCCGGGGGATCTCCTGCTCCTCGACAAAACTGTTCAGATCGTCAACCATGGATCTTCAACTCCCGTTATCTATTTGTCCGGCCCGGCCGGTGACTGAAGGAATTTATAGTGGCGGATGCCATCCAAAATACCCGCGGCATACTCTTTTTTACTGAAATACATCCTGCGTTGGCCCCGCAAGGGCTCCAGCTCCTTGCTGTAGTTGCCCACCACCACCCCGCAGGTGTCGCCCCGCAGCATCTGGGCGTCGGTGCCGGAATCACCGCAGATCATGATACCAGCCAGCGGGATGTTCCACTTATAACTGAGATAGCGCAGCGCCTTACTCTTGGAGGCCCGGTAGGGCAGGATATCGAGAAACTGGCCGTGGGAAAACTCCAGAGTGTAGTGCAGCTTTCTCTTCTGGAGGGCGAAATGAACCCTGGCCAGCTGTTCCCGGTCATCGGACATGAAATAGCTGATTTTGAAGGGGTGCTGACTCTCCCCCTCCTGGGGATCGAGGAAAGGAAGGGAGGCCAGGGCCTTGCGAATGGCCGCCGGCTTCCACTGATGGCTCAAGTGCTGCTGCCAACCGTTGTCGCCCCCGAAATCGGGGCCGTAGTAGATCTCGGTACCCACCGCGGCGATGATGATATCCGGGGCCGGGATATCATGTTCGGCCAACAGTTGGCGGGTGGCCTCCAGACTCCGGCCGGTGGCCAGGCCCCAGGCCACTTTTTGCCGGTGCTGGTCCAGCAGCTCCAGCAGCTCTCGCATGGCCGCCTCATCCCCCACCAGGGTGTTGTCGATATCGGTGATCAACAGACGATCCACCTCGGCCAGCCGCTTGCCGATGGCCCGAGGCTTTTGGGCCGCCGCCTCGGGACTGATCCGGGGCATGGCCGCCAGGGCCTGGCCATAGACCTCGACGGTGGTGGCGCAGTGGGATTCCCAGGAGTAGTGATTGCGGACCCCGATGATCCCGTTGCGGGAGAACTTATCCCACAGCTCCCGATCCACCAGGATCCGCTTGCAGGCCTCGGCGATTTCCACACTGGAGGTGGGGTCGATCAGCAGACCGTTTTCACAGTTGGCGATGATATCGGACGGCCCCCCGTCCCGGGTGGCGACGATGGGCAGGCCGGTGGAAGCCGCCTCCACCAGGGTCAGGCCGAAGGGCTCCACCAGGGCGGGGTTGACAAAAACCCCGCGGCTGTCGGCGCATAGCCGGTAAAGTTCGGGCACCTCCAGGGAAAAATCATGTTTTTTGGGGATCGCCAGCTTGCCGTAGAGGTCGTAGGTGTCCATCAGCAGCAGCATCTCGGTCAAGACGTTGCGCTCATTCTCCTCCATGGTGGAAATATCCTTCCGGATGCCGGCGAAAATCGCCAGATTGGCGATGGCCTGCAGGTCTTTGTCCTCGCCGTAGGCCTTGATCAGGCCGGAGATATTCTTGCGCTGATCAGGACGGCACAAGGCCAGGATAATCGGCTTGTGGGTGGAGTTCCAGAAACGCTGCAGCTCCCGCAGCAGCATGGCCCGGACCTGACGGGCCAGTTCATCGCCGCCGTTCTGCTGATCGAGCTGATTGTGGTAGTAAGGGTAAAAGACCTCGATATCGATGCCGGGGGGAACCACGTTGTAACTGCCGGCGGCGAAACTTTCGTAGAGGGAGTACTGCTTGTCGATCTCATGACGGGTGCTGACGATGATCTGCTCCGAATCGCGGATCACCCGCTCCTCAACCCCGATCCGGTGATCGATGTGATAGCGGCGGTTGATCTCGTCGCCGCTCAGCCCCTCACCCAACAGTTTGCCCTTCTTGTGGGCCCCCATGGAGTGGCCGGTGAACACGAAGGGGGTACCGAAAAAGGAGGCCAGTTCCCGGGCCACATAGCCGCCATCGGCGTAATGGCCATGAAAGATATCGGGGATCCGACCCTGCTTCTTGATATGCTTGACGGTTTTGTCCACCATCTCGTCAAGATGGGGCCAAAGCAGCTCCTTGCGCAGATACTTGCGACCACCGCACTGAATTCGGATGATACGGGCCTCGGGGCTGAGCGGCTCCACCGGGCGGGCGTAATCCTGGGAGATGGCCCGATCATCGATCAGCCGGGTAACCAGCTCAACCCGCTCCACCTCGGGCCGTCTTCCCAGGGCCCGAGCCAGTTCCAGCACATACTTGACCTGACCACCGGTATCCGCATCCCTGCCCAGCTCCGGGGCCTCCCCCCTGACCAAACCATGAATACTGAACATCTGGATATAAAGTTCATGCTTTCCGGTCATAACTCTGCTCCTTGTCGCGGAAGTCGGGCATGGCGGCCGGCATCCGCTCCCGTTTCAGCTCAGCGATGAAACCATCTCTTCATCTCCTCGGGTTCAAAACGGCGAAAAACCGGACGACCGTGGGGACAGCGGGAGAAGAGCCCGGCGCTTTGCATCTCCGCCAGCAACCGCTCCATCTCCTCGGGTTCCAGGCGCTGCCCGGCCTTGATCGCCGCCTGGCAGGCCATCCCGGCCAACACCTGCTCCAGGGTGGCCTCACTGTGCCTGGCCGGGCCATCTTCCATAAAACCGGCCAGCACTCCCGCCACTACCTCTTCCGGCGCTCTCCCGGCCAACAGGGCTGGCACCGCCTTGACCATGTAGCTGTTGCCGCCAAAAGGGGTAAGCTCCAAACCCAGGCGGGCGATCTCCCCGGCTCTACTTTCCACCACTGCCGCCTCGGCGGGATTTAGTTCGATAACCACCGGAAAGAGCAGGGCCTGACGGGCCAACCCCTGCTCCCCATACTGGCGGCGCAACCGCTCAAAGAGCAGGCGCTCATGGGCGGCGTGTTGATCCACCGCCAACAGACCTCCCCCGCTTTCGCAAAGGATATATGAGGCGAGCACCTGGCCCAGCAGCCGCGGCGGCCCCGGTTGGTCATCACCCGCAGTCAGCCACCCGACCCCGGCAACCCGCCCCGCCGGCGCCGGCTGGACACCGCGGGCCGGGGCCGCCGGGGCGGCTATAAAATCGGGCGAGCCTTCCGCCACCTGCCCACCAGCCCGCCCGACGGACCCCGGCCAAGGCAGGTGGTGGGGTACCCGGAGCTGCGGTTCCGCCGGCTGCGCCGTTTCCCCCGCCGCGACCTCTCCCGAGAGGGGCCCGGCGGGAGCCGGCTTAGCCGCGCAGGGGCCGAAAAGGGTCCGTCGCCGCTCCTGTTCATGACGGCCAACGGCTGCGGCCACCGCCTGACGAACTGCGTCATGAACGGCAGAAGACCGCTGAAAACGGATCTCCTGCTTGGCGGGGTGGACATTGACATCCACCAGGGCCGGATCAAGGCGGATAAAAACGACTCCCGCCGGCTGGCGGCCCCGGGCCAACTGATTGCGCAACCCCTCGCCCACCGCGTGGCCGATCATCCGATCCCGCACCGGCCGGCCGTTGACGAAAACTCGCAGCCTCCCCCCGGTGGCGGGGGTCTCTTCGGGCAGCAGCAACAGGCCGAACACCTCGATCTCCGCCGCCGCCTCTATGGTGATCAGGCCGCCACCTCCCCCCACATCCAGCAGACGGCGAATCCGGGCCGCGGGGTCATCGACCTCCGCCGGCCACTGTAAAACCGTGCGGCCATCCACCTGATAGTGCAGGCCGATGGCGGGGAAGGCCAGACCACAGTTTTTAACGCACTCCTCCACATGATAAAGCTCGGTGCGCGGGGTTTTTAGAAATTTACGCCGGGCCGGAACGTTGCCGAAGAGATCGCGCACCTCGATGCTGGTACCCTGGGGAGCTCCCGCCTCCAGTACCCGGCGCACGGTGCCGAAGCTGACCTCCACCTGCCCCCCCAATTCGGCCCCCCGGGGACGGGAAACGATCCGCAACCGGCTGACCGAGGCGATACTGGGCAGGGCCTCGCCCCGGAAGCCCATGGTTTTGATGGCGACCATTCCGGCCTGATCGCGAAGCTTGCTGGTGGCATGGCGCTCCAGGCAGAGCAGCAGGTCGTCGGTGTCCATTCCGCTCCCGTCGTCGATCACCCGGATACAGGCGGTGGCATTACCCTCAACCTGAACGGTGATGGTCCGGGCTCCGGCGTCCACCGCATTTTCCAGCAACTCCTTGACCACCGAGGCGGGTCGCTCCACCACCTCGCCGGCGGCGATCTGATTGGCCAGCTGTTCGGGCAGAATCCTGATCGCCGACAAGTGTTACCGCCCCACGGTGAGCTGGTTGTTGACCCAGTTGCGATCCCACCACTCGACGGGATCGACAAAAACCCCGTTGACCAGCATGCTGAAATGGAGATGATCCCCCCCCGCCATGCCGGTGACGCCGCTGTAGCCCAGGAGATCGTCCTGTTCAACCCGCTGGCCCACCTCGACACTGATCCGGCTCAAGTGGGAATAGAGGCTGAAAACTCCCTGGCCATGATCAAGGATGACGGTATTACCGTAAATCCCCAAATATTCGGCAAAGACCACGATGCCGTTATTGGCCGCCTCGATCTCGGCATGGCGCACCGAAGCCAGGTCCACCCCGAGATGGACCTGTTCGTCGATCTTGCGCCCATCGTAAAAGTAGCTGCGACGATCGGCGAAGCCGGCCCGCTGACTGCTGCGGGCCATCCGGGAAAATCCCCCTTCCCAGAGCCGCTCCGGATGGGAATCGCGGCACACTTCAGCGATCTTCCGATTGTTCATCTCCCGCACCGTCCGGTTGACATAGAGGTACTGTTCCAGATAGGAGCCGCTGAGTTCGGGGTAATGATCGGCAAATTCCGGCAGTTTGGCCCGGAGAAAGTTTTCAGAAACGTTGATCCGGTCACTGGCCTGCTGCACCCGGCGCAGGTTGATGCCAAAGCCGGCCCGGCCCAGGTTGCCGGCCAGATCCTCGGCCACCACCACCGCTTCCTCGATCTCTTCGGTATCGTAAGGCAGGCCGATATAGGCCAGATACTCGCCGGCACGTTCGGCCGAAAGCGGAAAGCCGGTGTGGAAGTGGCCGTTGAGCATTACCCCATGGCCGGCCACCTCCTCGTCGATGGTGTAACGAACCAGACCGCTGCCGCCGGCCCGAACGTAGCGGGTCACCTGGCCCACGCTGATCACCGGCGGCCGGGTATCGATCACCAGGGGAATAATGGTCTCGCTGCGATTGCCGGCCAGCCAGTTGCGCCAGGAGTGATCCACGGCCTGCAACACCAGGTCGGCCCGGCCGTCGCGCAGATCAAATTCGCGGGGCGCCACCGCGATCACTTCACTGAAACTCTCCGGCCCGGCCTGAAAGATCCAGCTTTGCCGGGGAAATTCCCGCCGCAACAGCTCAACCTCGCGCTGCTCCTGGCGCAAAAATACCGCCACTTGCCGCAGACCCCGGCCGGAATCTTCGGCCTGCACAGCAATTTCACCACTCAGGCCCAGGCGGGTCAACTCCCCGGCCAGGGCGGGCCGAGGCGGCTCCCCCTCATACAGCCGGGCCAGCAGAACCAGCAGGGGCAGCAACAGAACCGCCAGGATCAACAGCATATATAACGCGAGGGAGGAGTAAGCTTTACTCCCCCTTTTTTCGATGGGCTCAAGACTCATGACACGCTCCAGGACGATAAGGCAAGGGTTGAAGGCGGGATAAAAAAATGCTTAACGCACAAACTGCCAGGATTCTAACACAGCCGCTCGGAAAAAGGTAGGGTGCAGTGGCTAATTTCCTTTTGCGTTGCCGGGGAAATAGTGTATTGATGCACTTTTTAAATTGGTGGCCGGTCATTTTTCGTTGGTGAAATTCGGCTGTGGTCGCCCCGCCCTACTACCACCCTGCGCTATGAGCTCGACTTCCGTTCATACCCTGATCGTCGGCGCCGGCCCGGCGGGCCTGGCGGCGGCCACCGCCCTGGCCGGAGCCGGGGTGGAGGTGGTGGTCCTGGAACGGCAGGACCGGGTGGGGCCCAAACCCTGCGCCGGCGGGATTCCCCGCGCCAGCCTCGATCCCGCCCTGCCCCCCGAGCTGCTGGAGCGTAATTTTAAGTGCCAGCGGGTGGTCACCGGCTGCCAGGACTTTCGGCTCACCGCCGACTCACCCATCATCTCCACCATCAACCGGGAGAAGTTGGGCAACTGGATGCGGCAACAGGCCGAGGCCGCCGGCGCCAGAATCCTCTGCGGGTTCCGGGCCCGGCGAATCACGGGACAACGGCTGCGCACCGATCAAGGGGAGTTCAAGTTCCGCTATCTGGTTGGTGCCGACGGCAGCAACTCCCTGGTTCGTCGCCACCTGGGCCTGCCCCTGCGCCTGGCGGGGGTCGGCATCACCTATCAGCTTGCCGGCCACTTCCCCGAGATGGAGTGGCATTTAAACCAGGATCTTTTCGGCAACGGCTACGCTTGGATCTTTCCCCACCGCGACAGCGCTTCGGTGGGAGTCTACGCCTACCGGGGCGGACTGCCCACCCACCTGCTGCATGACCGGTTCCGGGTCTGGGCCGCCCAGCGGGGCCTGAACCTGGCGGCCAACCGTCCCCGGGCCTCCCTGATCAGCTTTGACTATCGGGGAGCCCGCTTCGGCAATATCCTGCTGGCCGGGGACGCGGCCGGACTGGCTTCCGGACTCACCGGCGAAGGGATCGCCGCCGCCCTCTACTCCGGGCGGGCGGCGGCCCGGGCGATTCTGGCCGGCGGGCAACAGCAGCCGGAACTTTCCACGCTTTTACGGCGTCACTTTATGCATCGCCGTCTGACGACCATCACCGCCACCCGCCCCCTTTGCAGCCGGGTAATCATGAATACCCTGGCCTGGGCCTTACGCTGCCGCCTGCTCGATCACGGCGCCCTGGAACTGCTGCCGCCAAAGGCACATAGTGGAGACCACCATGGAAGCAAGACGCAACAAAGGTAAGATCTGGCTGTTCAACGTCGTCTTTGTCATCGTCTGCCTGGGGATATTTCTCCTGCTCTGGAACGCGCCGCCGGAAACCACGCCCCGGCTGCCCCATGACGACAACCACCAGCCCTTCTTCGCCATGGGCAAGAAGGAGGCGGAAAAGTTCTGCGAAAACTGCCACCAGCCCGACGGAATAAGGCCCCTGCCCGAAACCCACCCCCCCACCTACCGCTGCCTCCTCTGTCACAAGCGGGATTTTTAGCGGGATAACCAGGGGAAAAGTTACGATGAGCAACAACCGGACCCCAATGCTGGTCCTGGAACCGGCCGATCTGGCCGGCCTCAATGATCTGGGGCGGAGCCTGGGGGAACTGGCGCTGCCGGGAGATGTGATCACCCTGGAGGGACCGCTGGGGGTGGGCAAGACCACCCTGACCCAGGCGATTGCCGCCGGCCTTGCGGTGCCCTCCGACCAGTTCGTCACCAGCCCCACCTTCGGAATCATCCATGAGCACCAAGGCCGGCTCCCCCTTTACCACCTCGATCTCTACCGTTTGGGCGGAGGCGAGGAGGAGTTACTGGAACTGGGGATCGAGGAGTACCTTTACGGTGAGGGGATCTGCGTCATCGAATGGCCGGGGCGCCTGGGCGGCCTCATCCCAAAGCGCCGCCTGGAGATGGAGCTGGAGTTCCACGGCGAAAGCGGCCGCCGGCTCACGCTGACCGCCCACGGGGGTTCCTGGCCCTCGCGACTGACCGGGCTGCGAAGCGGCGGCAAGCGGTAAACCCCGACCGATCATCACCCCTGGCCAGCCAGCAACCGCTCCAGAATGGCCGCCATTTTATTGCGATCGATGGGCTTGCTTAAGAACGCGCTCATCCCGGCGGCGTAGCAACTCTCCTCATCCTCCTTGCGGGCGTGGGCGGTGAGACCGACAATGGGCAACGGGGAGCAACGGTCAGCCAGGGAAACGTATTGCCCCCGGGCGGCCGGATCGTTTTCCAGGGCGCGGATCCGGTGAGTGGCGGTAATCCCATCCATGCGAGGCATCTGCACATCCATTAAGACCAGGTCGAACCGGTTCTCCCGCATGGCCTTTAAACCCTCCACGCCATCAACCGCCGTCACCACCGCATAACCCAGCTTCCCGATCAACAATGAGGCCAATCGGCGATTGACCGGATTATCTTCCACCAGCAGAATCCGACCGCCGCCGGGAAAGGGGGCGGTGGCGGCGGGGACTGGTTGCCGGGGCGCTTTGTCCGGGGCAACTTGGGCGGCTGGGGCCAGGCTGATCACGAAACTGAAGGTGCTGCCCAACCCTTCCCGGCTCTCCACCCGGATAGAGCCTCCCATCAACTCCACCAGTTGCTTGCTGATGGCCAACCCCAAACCGGTGCCGCCGAAACGGCGGGTGGTGGACCCATCGGCCTGGGTAAACTTTTCAAACACCGCCTGCAAGCGAGAGGCGGGAATTCCTATTCCGCTGTCCCGAACCACAAAACGGAGGGGGATCAGCGACCCGCCGGCGGCACCGACCCCGGCCCGCTCGACCCGCAGTTCAACCCCACCCCGTTCGGTGAACTTCACCGCGTTCCCCAGCAGGTTGAGCAACACCTGGTGCAAGCGGTGAGAATCGGCCAGCAGTTGAACCGGCAGGTCGGGATCACGATGCACGCTGAGATCGATCCCCTTGGCCTTGACGGCCAGCGCGAAGATCGCCGTTACCCCGGCCAGCAGCTCATCAAGATTGAACGGGGCCGGGGAAAGTTCCAGCTTGCCGGCCTCAATCTTGGCCAGATCCAGAATGTCGTTAATCTGGGCCAACAGGGAGGCGGAGGCCTGCCGGATGGTCCGGCAATATTCATCCTGTTCCCCGTTCAGGGGGGTATCGGCCAGCAGTTCGGCGAAACCGATGATCGCGTTCATCGGCGTCCGCAACTCATGACTCATGTTGGCCAGAAATTCGCTCTTATGGCGGCTGATCTCCTCCAGACGCGCGTTAGCTTCACGCAACTCGGCGGTTTGACGAGCGATTTCTCTCTCCAGGTTGCGAGCGTACCCCTGCTCCCGCTCCTGATTAATGCGATACTGGCGATAGTTATCCTCGATCAGCTCGCCGTGCTGGCGTTTGAGTACTTCGATCTGGCGGCGATATTGCTCCTCCTGAGCCACCTCCTCCTCTCGCTCTTCCGCCCGCAAGGCGTAGTGCAAGGCGTGAACCAAGAGGGCGGCCCCGGCCGGTTCGCGGCCCAGATCATCCTTGCCGGGCAGCCACCAGAAAAGTGCCGCATTGAATTCCGGCACCGCGAAGGCGTAGAGCCAGCCGGCGGCAACCCGACGGGCCGGCAGCGGCCCGGAAGGTTGGCGCGGCACCGCGACCGCGGCGACGGCCGCCGCCAGTTCCTCCTCCAGCTCCGAATCCAGCTCAAAAACAACTCCTTCCCGCAACCGCTCGCCACCGGGGGAGAGCAGCAGCAGGCCACCACCGGGGACGATATCGGAGAGCGCGCGCAGGAAAAGCTCCCGGGGCCGCAGCTCGTCGATCAGATCGGCGAATATTTGATCAAAGCCGGAATCAACCATCGCTGTGATAAAGTTCCCTGGCTTTGGCCATCTCCGCCGGCAGATCGCGCACGATGATCTTGTAGTTGACCATCATGCCTTTGACATGCCGGGCCAGAGAGGGGGGAAGAGCGGGCACCGGGGCGCCGGGCACCGGATTGTGCTGCATCTTGGAGGCCATGAAGTCGGCCAGCACGATAATGGCCGAGAGGCTGGGAATGGCGAACTTTTTCTCCGGATCATGGTGAAACTGGATCGCCTTAAGTACCTCGGTGGGAAGCTTCCACTCCTGGGCCAGCAACAACCCGACCTCACAGTGATCGGTCCCCAACCGGCCCCTTTCACACTCAATCAGCGAACCTTTGCCCAGGCGCAAATCATCGGCGGCCAGCCGCAACTCCTCGCCGGCCACCTGATCCTCGGCCACCAGGCCGACATCGTGGATAATTCCGGCCAAAAAAGCCTCATCTCCGGCCAGACCGAAGATCCGCTTGGCGATCATCTCGGCCAGAATGGCCACGGTGGCTGAATGGAGCCAGAGTTGTTCCCGGGAAAAACGCCTATCCTCTCCTTTGAACATGCTGCGCAAGGCCTCCACCGCCACCAGATTGCGCAACTGCTTGACACCGCAGAAAACCACGGCCTTGGAGATCGATTCCACCTTGCGGGCCAGGCCGAAATATGGGCTGTTGACCAGGCGCAACAGCCGGGCAACCAGCACCGGGTCCAGCTTGATCACCTCTTCAAAATCGTGCATGGTGGCCCGCTCTTCGTTGACCAGCCGGGCCGCCCTGAGCGCGACATGGGGCAGAGTCTTGGTATCGCTGAACCTGCGGACTATGCTTTTGGCGTCCATCATGGGTGAGAACAAACCGCCCTCAACGCAGATCCTGGAGTGAGACCAGCAGCCGTTCCAGCAGGAGAATCCGCTCCTCAACCCCGGCCAGATTTCCGTCCCGGCCGACCCGCTCCAGCTCGTGGGCCACCCAGCGCAGATCCTCCATCCCCAGGCTGGCGGCCGCCCCCTTGGTATTATGGGCTGCGTCCGCCAAGGCCACTCCGTCACCAGCCGCCGCCGCCGCTCGAATCAGCTCCAGGTCGGAGGCCACCGAGTCACGGAGCAAGGCCAGCAGCTCGGCCAACAACTCCTCATCGCCTCCCGCCTGCTCCAGGGCAAAAGCCCGATCCCACCGAAACTCAACCATCACTTTTCCCCTCCTTGGAGAACCATGGCCCTGATCTCCCGGCCGCTTTTATCCATGAGTTCTTCCCGGGAGATCACCCCGGACCGGATCAGTATCGGCTCATCGCCGGCAAAACCGACCAGGGTGGAGCCGCTGCCCCCGGGGGTGGCACCGCCATCCAGCACCAGGTCGACATCGGGACCGAGCTGGGCGGTGACTTCGGCGGCGGAGGCCGCCGCCGGCAGGCCGGAAAGATTGGCGCTGGTGGCGGAGATCGGTCCGCCAAAGGCTTCAGCCAGGCGGGTGGCCAGAGGGTGTGAGGAGATCCGGATCCCCACTGTGCCGCTGTACCCGGTGAGGGCCAAGGGCACCTCTTCCCGGGCTTCAAAGATCAGGGTAAGAGGACCCGGCCAGAACGAGGCGATCAAGGGCTCATAAGCCTCGGGGACCCGCCGGGCCAGGAGTCCCAACTGACCGCGCTCGTGGACCAGACAGAGAATAGGCTTGTCAGGTGCCCGCCTCTTGACGGCAAAGAGGCGGGAGAGAGCCTCCTGATTAAAGGGATCCACGGCCAGACCGTAGTAGGTTTCGGTGGGAAAGGCCACCATGCCGCCGGCCCGGATCACCGCCACCGCCCGGGCAATCTCACCCTCCCCAACCCCATTTTCAGCCACCGAAAAAGATCTCAAGGGGTCTCCGCCGGGCGACAGATCACTCTCAACCATCGGCGGCGCCCCTGGGTCGATGCAGGGCCTTACGGCCAATATCGCGGCGATAGCGACAATCCCGCCAGGAGATCAACTCCACCGCCTGATAGGCTCGGGCGATGGCCGACTCCAGGGTCTCCGCGATGGCGCATACTCCCAGGACCCGGCCGCCGGCGCTGACCAGCTTCCCCTGCTCCGACCGGGTTCCGGCATGGAAAATCTCCACCCCTTCAAGCTTTGCCGCCGCCGGCAGACCGCTGATCTCGTGCCCGACGCTGTATTCTCCCGGATAACCACCGGAGGCCATCACCACGCAAACGGTGGGCCGGGGATCGATATCAAGAGTGATCCGGTCCAGCCGTTCATCGATCACCGCCTCCAACACCTCCACCAGATCACCGCGCAAGCGCATCAGAAGCGGCTGCGCCTCGGGATCGCCGAAACGGCAGTTGAACTCCAGAACCTTGGCCTCTCCATCGCGGATCATCAATCCGGCATAGAGCATCCCCTTGTAAGGCCGCCCCTCCGCCGCCATGGCCGCCACCGTGGGGTACATCACCTTTTCCATCACCTGGCGCTCCAGCTCGGGGGTCAGCACCGGAGCGGGGGAGTAGGCCCCCATTCCCCCGGTATTGGGACCCTGATCGCCATCAAACGCCGCTTTATGATCCTGGGAGCTGGGCAAAGGCAACACGGTTTTCCCGTCGGTAAAGGCTATAAAGGAGGCCTCTTCCCCGACCAGAAACTCCTCCAGCACCACCTGGTTGCCGGCCTCGCCAAAGGCCCGGTCACCCATGATCAGGTCAAGGGCGGCCACGGCCTCGGCCCGGTCGGCGGCAATGATAACCCCCTTGCCGGCCGCCAGGCCGTCGGCTTTCACCACCACTGGAAAATTGATGCTATCCAGATGGGCAACCGCCTGTTCACGGCTGTCAAACACCGCGTAAGCCGCCGAGGGGATCTTATATTTCCGCAACAGATTTTTCATGAAAACCTTGCTGCCCTCCAGGGCGGCGGCCCGCCGGGTGGGGCCAAAAACCCGCAGGCCCCGGGCCAGGAAAAGGTCAACCAGACCTTGACTCAGGGGGCCCTCCGGCCCCACCACGGTGAGATCGATCCCCTCCCGCCGGGCAAAGTCGGCCAAAGCCCCGCCCTCATTGGGCGCGATCGCCACCGGAGTGGCAATTTCGGCGATTCCGGCATTGGCCGGAGCACAATAGACCGCGCTGACCCGCGGCGAGCGGGCCATACTCCAGGCCAGGGCATGTTCACGCCCACCCGAGCCGACAATCAATATTTTCATCTTCTTCCCCTGCAGAATATTACCGATGGTGGAGAGTCTAATTATCACTGGCAGGTTACCGTTTTAGCCTCGCTTTTGTCAAGCAGTGCAAACGGGATCATTGGATATACGATGTAACATATTGTCCTTGACACCGATCTCCGGTTCCGAATAGGATGCCGGGAATAATGAATGAGCATTCAGCCAGCTTTAGCTGATCCGGGGGCCGCGATCCGCCCCTTTACGTTTCCTGAACCGTGCCATAATAACCATGATCCGCACCGCAGACAAGCATTCCAAGATCCTTGAGGCGGCAATCAGAGTTTTTTCCCGCAAGGGATTCTTCCATGCCCGGATCTCCGATATCGCCAAGGAAGCCCAGGTGGCCGACGGCACCATCTACCTGTACTTTAACAACAAATACGACATCCTGATCTCACTGTTCGAAGAGGAGATCGGCAAGATAATCATGGAAGTCAAGCTGCTGCTTGAATCGAAGGCCGACGACAATCCCCGGGAGATGCTGCGGATCTTCGCCACCCACCATCTACAGATGATGGATGATCGCCGGGAGCTGGCGGAAGTGCTGCAGATGGAGTTGCGACAAAGCAACAAGTTTATGCGAGAATACCGCAACACCAAGTTCAGCGAGTATCTCGACATCATCTCCGGTATTGTCAGAAAAGGGCAGGAGCTGGGGGTATTCCGGCCGGATGTTCTGCCCGGGGTTTTCAAGCGGGCTTTTTTCGGGGCCCTGGACGAAACCGCCCGGCTCTGGATCCTCTCCCCCGACCACAGTTACTCCATCCATGAGACCGCCGAGCAGATCTCGGCGATCTTCATCAACGGGATCATTCAGCCGGCGGCAAGGTAATCTCCAGCACCTCAAACTGCCGCACCCCGCCGGGGGTCTTCACCACCACCTCATCCCCCACCGACTTGCCGATCATCGCCCGGCCCAGCGGCGAGAGCACCGAGATGCTGCCGGTTTCGACCCTGGCCTCCTCCGGGCCCAGCAACTGGTAGCTGACCTCCTCGTCGGTATCCAGATCCACCAGCTTCACCACCACGCCGAAAACCACCCGCTCGCAGTCCAGATCGGCAACCTCGATCACTTCAGCCCGGGACAGCTTATCCTTCAGCTCCATAATCCGGCCTTCAATATGGCTCTGCCTCTCTTTGGCCGCGTGGTACTCGGCGTTTTCCTTGAGATCGCCGTGTCCCCTGGCCACTTCGATCGCCTTGATCACCTGCGGCCGCTCCTGACGTTGTAGCTGATTCAACTCCAGACGAAGTTTTTCGTGGCCGCTGCGGGTCATGGGGATTCGCTCAACCATCACGTTCTTTCTCCTTTATCCATAAAAAATCACGCCGTTTCCCCCGGCAAGCGGCCAGGCGAAACGGCGCAAATCAAACCAACTGACTTTTCAGCTTATTACCATACCACATCAGGGATTGCAACCCCGAGTCACGGGGGCGTCCCGGCCCCCGTGGCCGAAGCCCTACCAACGGTAAGTAAGCGTGGTGCTGAACTCGCGCCGGCGGTAGCGGGGAGCGCTGCACAACTCCAGTCCGGCCTCCAGGATCAGGCTGGGGCTCCACTCCAGGAAGAGGGAGCCGGCCAGCTCCTGGTGAACATAACCGTCGGAATCGTAGATGGCGGCGTAACGCAGGGTGTAGTAACGGGGAATATCGCGCCAAAAGGGATCGTCGGTCAACTGGTGGCGGAAGGAAAACTCCACAATTTTACGCCAGTAATTGGCCGGGGCCCAATAGGGATGATCGCCCACGGGCGTTTTTTGCGATGAATCCTTAAAATCGTAGATATAGCGGACGTTCAGCAGGGTCGGGTCGGTAAAAATGGTATATCCGGCCCAGAGGTCATAACCGTGGGTGCGATTGCCGTCGGAATAGTCCAGTAAACCATAACCGGCCCCCGCCTCCAGGCGAGGCAGCAGGTCGATGACCGCTTCCGCCGAGTAGGATTCGGCTCGAATCCCGCGCCGGACAGCTTCCAGGGTATCCTCCACCACCTGCCGCCGATAGGCCAGACTCCCCCGGAATCGATCCCCGAAGTCACCGGCGATCTCGGCCCGGCCCAGCAGGTGTTCCGGGCCATCACTCAGGCTCCAGGCCCCGATCCCGAGCAGCAGATCCACTTCGGCAAAAGCGTCACGGCGATAAAGCAACTCCGCCTGCCGTCCACGTGCGGTTTCCGGGCCATCGGGATCACGGTAGCGCAGAGAGGAAACGGCCAGGTCAAACTCGTGCCCCAGATAGGGGGCCAGCCAATGGGAGGCGGTCCAGCGCTGGCTGACCATGGCTTTATGGCCGTCCCTTCCCTCTTCCCGACGGTACTCATGGTGGAGGGATGAGCGGGGCTGGCGTTTCAACTCGTTGCGCAAGCGAGCCCCGGTGAGCCCCGGATATTGCACCTGCTCGGCGGTCAGTTGCCGATAGATGGCCGCCTCCGGCTCCAGCCGCTCCAGCCGGCTGTAGAGGCCGGCCAGATCATAAAGCAACGGCCCCTCATCGGGATATTCCTGGGCGAGGCGCTCAAAGGCTCGCAGGGCGGCAAAAAATTCCCGCTGTTCCACGGCTTGCCGGGCCTGCAACTCCAGGGCGAAACGCTGCTGGCGGCGGTATTGGGCATAAAGGGGAGCCGCCAGCCGACGCACCTCGTCATCGCCGGGTTGCAGGGCCGCGGCATAGGAAGGGGTCATCACCTTGTCAATGAAGGCGCTCAGGGGGTTGACCGCTCCGGCCAGCCGACGCCAGGGCGGCGGTGGCTCGTCGGCCGGCACCGATACCCGCGCCTCTGCGGCCGCCGCGGCGAACAAGGTGTTCACCGGCGGCTGAAGCTTTTCAGCCAATTCGTTTAAGGCCGGTCGCCACTGCCGCTGCATCCACAAGGCGTGAACTTTGGTCAGGGTCAGACTGGGTCCGGCCCAGGGATGGGCAAGGGCCAGCCCATCGGCCAACTCCACCACCTCATCCAGACGGCCACCGCCAAACAGCAGCCGCAACCGCCGGGACTGGATCACAAACAGTTGGGGATAAACCTCCAGCATCCGATCCAGCTGAGCAAGGGCGGCGCTTTTCCGACCGGCGGCCGCCAGGGAATCGGCCAGTTGCAGCCCCCCCCGCAACGAATGGGGCAGAAGTTCCGCCGCTGAACCCAGCAGCGTCACCGCCTCCTGATGCAGTCCGTAGCGGGCCAAAATTTCAGCCAGGATCAGGACCCGTCCGGGATCGAGGAGGGCCCACTCTCGGGCCCGGACCAGGAAATTCTCCCGCTCCTCCAACCGACCCCGCCGTTCGTTGACCAAGGCGGCCAGAACCAGGGCCTCCGGCCCAGGCTCCTCCCGGTCAAGCAGTTCCTCCTGCAGCAGGCTTTCGGCCTGCCACAAAAGGTTGTCAAGCAGCAACCTGCCGACCGCGGTCGCCAGCAAACGTTCCATGCCGTCGCCCTCCCGCGGCAGCCGGCGCAGCAGACGCAGAGCCTGGCGGTAGTCCCCTTCAGCCAGCCACAGCCGTACCCGCAGCAACTCGGGCAGGGCCTCTCTCCCCTCCATGACCAGCTGTCGATCATCGATCCGCTTTGAATCAAGAGGGAAAGAGGGCCACCGCTGCTCCAGGGCGGTCAGCCAGATCGCGGCCTCCGCCGAACGGCCGTCGGCCAGGGTCAACTCAAAGAGAGCCCGGTAAACCTCCACCGACCTCACCCCATCCAGCAACGCCAGGCGCAATGACTGTTCCGCCTCGGGAAGCAGACCGGCCAAGGAAAAAAGTCGGGCCTGGGTCAGCAGCAGCCCAACCCGCTCTTCGGGGACGGTCGTTTCCGGTTGCATGGCACCCAAGGCCCGGTGGCCGCCGGCCAGGTCCAAAACTTCGATCCTTGCCGCCGCCCGCGCCAGGAGGGCGGCGTGATCGGCCGCCGCGACGGCCAGATGACGGAGATGCTCCTCCACCCGCTCCGGCAAGCCCAAGCTGACCGCCAGCTCCAGAGCCCGCCACCGAGCCTCCTCTCTTTGTGGAACCTGGAGCAAAAGCCGCTCATAATCCTGCCAGGCCGCGTAAGGAAGCTGCTGCCGCTCCCGCAGCAAAGCCCGGGCCCAGAAAAATTGGGGTTGGTCGAATCCAACTCTCTCCAGACGGGCCAGCAGCTCCGCGCTCTCCGCCAGCCTGCTCCCCTCCAGATAGGCCAAAGCCAACGAGAGCGTCACCGGATGGTTGTCGGGGTCCAGTTCGTGCCAGGCCGCTAAAATAGCGGCGGCCTGGCGGGCGTTTTCGGGCCAGGCCATGATCTCCCGGGCCTCGGCGTCTCGCCCCAGCAGATCCAGTAGGCGCAACTGCCTGGCCAGCAGCTGCGGATCCCCGGGGCGCTGCGCCAAAACCCGGCCATAGAGCTCAAAGGCCCGCAGCTTCTCCCCCCGCTCCTCATAAAGCAAAGCCGCCTGGAGCAGTTTATCCGGGGCCGTCTCCCCCTCCAGGGCCAACAGCCGCTCCAGGGTCACCAGGGCCTCGGCCTCTTTGTGCAGGGCGTTATAGATATCCAGCAGCAGCAGCAGGGACTCCCGGTCGGCGGGATTCAGTTCCAGGTAACGTTCCAGATGAGGCAGGGCTTGTTCAAAGAGGGTCATGCCCAGATATACCTGGGAGGTACGCCGGAGCAGCTGAGGGTCATCGGGATTGGCCGCCAACCGGGGGAGCAGCCGGGAGAGGGCCTCTTCGCCGTGACCTTCGTCGAGCAGGTAGGCTTCCAGACGGATGGCGGCCCGGGGATAATCGAAACCGCTGTCCACCACCCGCCGCCAATAAGCCGCCGCCTGCCGGCGCAAGCCCAGCTCTTCGTGAACATCCGCGGCCAGAATCAGCAACCTGGGATCAGCTTCGATTGGCTCGGCCAAACGCCGGCTCAAATCCCGGGCCCGATCCACCTGTCCCAGTTCGCGGTAGAGCCGGGCCAGGCTCTCACTGGCGGTCGCCCCCGGGGCCGGCCCGCCGGTAAAGCCGGGATAATCGGGAGCCAACCCCACCAACTTCTCCAAAGGGAGCAGGGCCTTGGCCCCATTGCCCATGGCCAGATGGGCCTCAACCAGGGCCGCCAGCAGCCGTGGCTCTTCGGGATTACGGCTCAGCAGCCCGGCCAGCAGTTCGGCGGAGCGACCAAAGCGCCCGGTGGCCAGCAGAGCAAAAGCCAACCCCCGGCTGTATTCATAATTTTCCGGCTCGGCTTCCCACAGCAACTCAAAGTGGTAGAGCGCGCGATCATGCTCCCCCAGGCTTTGCCAGACCCGGGCCAGTTCCCAGCGGGCCTGGCGCGACGGCATTGCACCGGCCAGCAACTCCTCATAAAGCTGGGCCGCTTGCGGCAGCCGACCCCGGCGGACCAGGGCGCGAGCCTCATCCCAGCGCAGTTTCCAGGCCGGGATCACCGCTTCCAGCAGGACAATTTCCCGCTCCGGCACCAAGGGCGCAACCTCCCCGGCCAAGGAGTAACCGCCGCCGACCGAAAGCAGCAGAACAAAAGCCCAGATCGCCGGCCATTTGCTCCCCCGGAACAGCGGCCATGGCGGCCAGCGCTGGAGTATCATCCCCCCCGCCGTTCCCCCCGATAAAACGAGTTGATGGCGGCCACCACCTCCCGTTGCATCTCCTCGGTCAGCTCGGGATAGATGGGCAAAGCCAGGGTTTCACGGGCGGCCCGTTCCGCTTCCGGAAATACCTGCTCGTGGTAGCCCAGTTCCGCCACGCACCCCTGTTTATGCAGCGGCACCGGATAATAGATCTCGCAACCGATCCCGGCCTGCCGCAGGTGGGCCAACAGCTCGTCACGCCGGGCAAACCGGGGGACGAACTGGTTATAGATATGATAATCATCAATCCCGGCCGCCTGGGCCTGTTCCCGGTAAACGGCGGCGGGCAGAAGGACGGAACCATCCTCCAGCAGGCCGGAGTCGGCAAAAAGCCGCCGGTAGCGCTCGGCGTTGTCTCGACGGGCGGCATGCCAGGCCGGCAGATGGCCCAGCTTGATCTCCAGCACCACCGCCTGGATCGGATCCAGGCGAAAGTTACCGCCCACCAGGCTGTGATGATATTTGGGGGCGCTGCCATGTATCCGGAGAATGCGGATTTTCTCGGCCAGGGTCGCGTCCCGGCAAATCACCATGCCGCCATCTCCGATGCCCCCCAGATTCTTGCTGGGAAAAAAGGAGAAACAACCGGCATCTCCCATGCTGCCGGCCCGCCGCCACCCATCTTTAGCGGTCGCCCGGGCCGGCGGATATAGGGCCCCGATGGCCTGGGCCGCATCCTCCACCACCGCCAGGCCAAATCGTTGGGCCAGCTCCAGCAGGGGGGTCATATCGGCACATTGGCCGTAGAGGTGGACCGGAATGATCGCCTTGACCCGGGCCGCCAGTTCCGGCCTGCTCTCCAGCAGTTCCCGGGCCACCACCGGATCGATATTGCAGGTCGCCGGGTCGATATCGACAAAGAGCGGCCGAGCCCCCAGGCGCAGGATGCCGCCCATGGTGGCAAAAAAACTGTAGGGAGTGGTAAGGACCAGATCCCCGGGCCCGATATCCAGGGCCATCAACGCCACCAGCAAGGCATCGGTTCCGCTGGCGACCCCGATGGCGTGCTCCACTCCGCAATAATCGGCCACCGCCCGCTCCAGGCTTTCCACCTTAGGCCCCATAATGTAGCCGCAGGAATCGATCACCTCGGTCACCGCCGCCAGAATCTCCTCCCGGAGGGGAGCAAGCTGGGGCTGCAAATCAAGTAAAGGGACAGACATGGGTTTCATCCCCTCCAGGGATTGAAGAAATCATCGAGAAAATCCTTGATATCAGGCACTTCATTCTCCAGATAGAGCCGCATTTTCTTCAGCAGATTGGCCTCGATCTGCCGCACCCGCTCCCGGGAGATCGAGAAGCGGTCGGCAATATCCTGCAGGGTGAGCGGCTCATCGCTGAGCAGTCGCTTATCCAGAATCAACTGCTCCTTTTTGTTAAGGGTCTGACGCAGCTTGTCGAGAATTGCCCCCATCCACTCCCGCACCTCATTCTCGGCCACCCGCTCCTCGACGCTGGGGCCGACCACCGGCAAAAAATCCTTGCGCTCATCACCGGAGTCATCGCGCATGGGGCTCTCCAGGGACACATCCCAGTTGTCCATGCGCTGGCTCATCTCGATAACTTCGTTCTCCTTGACGTTGAGGCGTTGGGCCAGCAGTTTGGGCTCGGCCCTGAAACCCTGGGACTCCAGCAACTTCCGCTCCTTGTTGAGGCTGAAGAAGAGCTTGCGCTGGGCCTGGGTGGTGCCGATCTTGACCAGCCGCCAGTTATCCATGATGAATTTAAGGATGTAGGCCCGGATCCAGTAGGCGGCGTAATAGGAGAACTTGACCTGGCGGTAGGGGTCAAATTTTTTCACCGCCTGCACCAGGCCTATATTGCCCTCCTGGATCAGATCGAGGAAGTTCTGCATCCAGTATTTCTGAAAATCCATCGCCACCTTGACCACCAGCCGCAGGTTGGCGGTAACCAGTTTATAGGCCGCTTCCGGATCACCGGTCTCCTTGAACCGGCGGGCCAGCTCATCGGTCTCCTCCCGGCTCAGCAGCCGGTGCTGGCTGATCTCCTGCAGATAGCGGTGCAGGGCGTCACTGCCGACGGCAGGAAGATGAGATTGCTCGCCCAAGCTGACCAGGGGATGGAAATCCTGCGCCCCTCCCTCGGGATCAGGACCTGCCTCGAGCAGTTCCGCATCCTCGTCGTTAAGCAGCAGTTCGGGATCATCTTTCTTCATGGGCGTGTCAACTCAAAACCAATGGCGGGGCAAAAAAGACCTGGGGGAAATCGAAAAACAGCGATTACCTGAACCCCCACCTCTTACCTTATTTGACAAAATTCTACCACGATTACCTGAATGGCGCACCCCACCTTCCACCGCCCCGCCAGCCCTGTCCGCCAAGAGGGCTCCGCGACCGGGCAAAACTTCGCCCCCGGCAACACAAATTTACCTTGACACCACCCCCATGTTCTTTACAGTGGGAGTTATAGTTGCTAGCTTAATGAAGCCCTCCTCATAATCCTGGGGCTTGTGCCGCCCGCGCCCGTTTGGTCTGGACGCAGCCGCGTAAGCCCTTACCATCGCTTATGGTGACGATGGCCATGCGGATGCGCGACGCCCATATCTGGCTGTTCACCATCCTGGCCATTTTCCTGGCCGCCCCCGCCCTGGCTAACGACCCCATCCGGCCCATCTCCCCGCCGGGGCCGGTTTACGCCGGCCAGAGCGTCATCTTCCGCATCAACACCCAAGGGATGATCCCCCCAACCAGCGCCACCCTCTTTTACCGTCGGATCGGGACGGGTGAGTTTCAGGCCTTGGCCATGAATCGGGACACCGAAATTGAACACTCCCTCATTATGGAGGGACGACACAACCTGCCCCCGGGAATCGAGTATTTTTTCGTGGTCGAGGATGGCCAGCGCCGACTTTTCACCCATCCGCCCCAGGACCCCCGGGCCAACCCCCTCCGACTGGAGGTCCGCCTGGACCATCCTGCGGGCGAGTCCCTGCTCTTTCCGGCCATGGACAAGGTCAGGATCAGCGGTCGCCGGCTTTGACCGGATGGTGGCGGTCGATGACGGTGATCAGCGCCTGCTGGGGGCCTCGCTGCAGAAGGATCTGCTG
>OMKS01000639.1_pt1 | contig 32375 bp, 25 predicted proteins | sample 1674721 | NCBI WGS metagenome assembly OMKS01 (sample SAMN06264996, study PRJEB25208) | sediment metagenome | isolation source: hot spring sediment | place: USA: California | collected 2014-09-02 | reverse complement strand
GAGATCTACACTATCCTCTTCGTCGGCAGCGTCAGATGTGTATAAGAGACAGAGCCCGTACCGGTCGTTATCACCGCCACGGATCGGGCGGAGTTCGACCGCGACAAGAACGAGTTCACCTTCTTCGGCAGCGTGGTGGGCCTGCACGAAGTGGCCCAGGCGGACTACGTGCAGAAGAGCACCTTCTACGGGAAGCGTCTGATCGTGCGGCTGGCCCGGACGAGCGAACCCTCCGCATCGCACGCAGGTTCGGATATTCATTCGATCACGCTTGTGGGGGGGAACGTCAAGATCGAATCCATTCGATCGCGCGGCAGCGAGACCATCAGCCACGTCCGCCTGCGGTGCGTGCAGGTGGACTACGACGCCGCCAAAGACGTGCTCGTGGCCACCGGACCCGGCAACGTGGAGTTGAACAACGAGAACGTCGCGCCCCTCCCGGCCGAACAGCGACGCAAGCCCGTGGACCTGCGCGGGCCCTGCTATGGATCGATCCAGGGTTTCGCTACGGTCAAATGGCACTTGGCCTCACAGCGGGTCATCGCGGACAGCCCGGACCCCGCCGAGGCCGTGCAACTGGCCTATCAGCCCATCATTGACGGGGAATTGGGGCAACGGGTCTGGGCCGCCGCCCCGCATTTGGAGGTCGGCTTCGCAGAGACGGACCGGGGGCGCAGCACGCTGAGCGTCTTCGAAGCCCGCGGCAACGTGTTCTACTGTGAAGAGGGCGGCAACGTCTTTCTCGGCAGTGACAGTCTGCGCTACAACTCGGCCGATGACGTGATGGTGGTGTCCTGTCATCCTGAAGACCCGTGCCTCCTGAACGGCACGCCCGTGGCGCATATCCACTATGATTTGAAGACCGGGCGGATCGAATCACAACTGACCGGCAGTCCCGGCGTGGTGCCCTTGGTGCCGCAATCCGAGCGGTAGGCGCAGGGCACGACGGCCGCCGGACCCTGAAATCGGTATGATGAACAAACGAGGAGGTGTCACATGAAAGCGCAGAAAGCACCTGATTTGTCAGCCCGTGGACGAAATCGACGTCAGATCTTGCAAGCCGCCAGCGCTCTGGCGGCGGGGGCTGCGCTGCCCCTGAAGCGTGCCGTGGCCGAACCCTCACGCCCCCGTTTCGCCTCGCGGCCCAACCGGATCGCCGTGGCGAGCTATTCCTTCTGGCGGTATCAGCAGGGCCGCCGCCTGGACATCGCCGAGTGCATCGACCTGGCCGGAGAGATGGGATTCGACGGCGTGGACATCCTGCACCGGCAGATGACCGATGAATCGCCCGCCTATCTGCGGGAGCTCAAGCGACGGGCTCTGATTAACGGCCTGGATCTGTGCGGGTTCTCCACGCACCAGGGCTTCGTGAGCCCCGACGCTGAAAAGCGGCAGAAGAACATCGAGCACACCATCCACTGCATTGAGCTGGCCTACGCCCTGGGCATCGGCTGCATGCGCGTCAACACCGGCACGTGGGGCACGAGCAAGGACTTCAACGAGCTGATGGCCAACCGCGGCATCGAAAAACCCCTGCCCGGCTATACCGATGAGGATGCCTTTCCTTGGGTCATCGAAAGCCTTGAAAAGTGCCTGCCCGCGGCCGAGAAGTGCGGCGTGGTTCTGGGATTGGAGAATCACTGGGGCCTGGGCCGCACCCCGCAGGGCGTCAAGCGCATCGTCGAGGCGATCGACTCACCCTGGCTCCGCGTGCTTCTGGATACGGGCAATTTCTTCGAAGATCCTTACGACAAGCTCGAAGTGCTCGCCCCCCTGACGGTCTTCATGCAGGCCAAGACCTACTACGGTGGCGGCATCTGGTACACGCTCGATTTGGACTACCCGCGCATCGGGCGGATCATGAGAAAGGCCGGTTTCACCGGGTACGTATCGCTGGAGTTTGAAGGTCACGAGGACGTGCGAACGGCCCTGCCCAAAAGCCTGGCCGTCCTAAGAGCGGCCTTTGCCTAGCGGCCCCGCCCCGTGGACCGCGTCAGGATTTCCGGCCGCCGCGGCAAATGCAGGAAGAACCTTGACCCGACGCCGGGCTGTGTTTCAACGGTGATCCGACCTTGGTGTGCCTCCACGATCCGTTTGGCGACCGCCAGGCCGACGCCGCGACCCGGCGTGCCCGCCGGATCGAGTTTGGTGAACATCCCGAAGGCCCGGTCCAGGTCGGCCGCCGCCATCCCCCGGCCGTTGTCCTCGATGCAGTACACGGTGAGGTCGCCGTCGCGACGACCGCCGATCCGCACGTACGCGTCCCTGGTCTTCCGGCGGAACTTCACGGCGTTGTCGAGCATCGCCTCGAACACTCGTTTGATCTGCAAGGCATCGCCCGCGCAAGACGGCAGGGACTCGATCTGAAAGGCCACACCGGTCTTGCGCCAGAGGGGGTTCTCGGCCAGAATGTCGGCCACGATGAGGTTCACATTGAGCTCGTCGGCCTCCTCGATACGGACGTCGCCCAGTTGCCGCAGGGCCTCGACGACCTCGCCGATCAGGACGAGTTGATCGTACACCGGTTTGAGAACGGTCTTGGCGTTGTGCAACGCCTGGCGATGACAGATCGCCTCCAATTCGTCGATGCGCCGGGCCAGCTCCGCCACGGGCCCATGCAGCGACGTCGCCACAACCGCAATCAGGGTCTCCAGGTCCTCCGTCCGCTCCGCCAGCAGCCCCTGCAGATCCGCAGCGGCCGTCCCATCGACGGACGAATCGGATCGCGTCGAGGCCGCGGCCAGTTGTTCTTGCAGCCGGGCGATCTCCTGCTCGAGCCGGCGCAGGTACGTTTCATCGTGATGTTGACGACGGAGCTGTTCGCGCAGTTCCTCGACGCGCCGATGCGCGGCGGCCAGCTCGGTCCGAAGCGACTCCCGCTGCGTGACCAATTGCTGCTGCACCTGCTTGTGCCGACCGATCTCACGGGCGAATCGAACCCGGTCCTGCTCGAATCGATGCATCAATTGCGTCAAGCAATGCGTAAGTTCATCCCGCTGGATCTCGAGGCTTTTCCGAGCCCGCTGGTGCTCGGCCAGATGCGCCCGCAAGGACCTGAGCAACTGTCCATAGTCCTGAATGCGGCGACGCAGGGGTTCTTCGCTGGGCACGGACCGGGATGGACCGGTGCCATCGTGCTGCATCCCTGTATGAGCCTGCCGCGACGGCGCAGGTTGGTGCGGCTCTATCGCGACTGCCGCGCGCTGCCGCTCCGCGGGCCGATCCAGTCTGTCCTTCAGGGCCGCCAGCTCCTGCTCCTGCTTTTCGGCGTTCAGACGCAGCTTCAGCTCGATCTCACGAAGCTCACATCGCAACTCGGTTCGCTGGGCATCAAGCTCAGCTGATTTGCGCCGCGCATGCGTCGGCTGCAACGCCCGCCCGCGCAGCACATCGTCCCCTTCCTGCGCGCAAACCGTCTGCAACTCTGCAATCCGGCGTTCGATCTGCCGCAACTGCCGCCGGCACTCGTACCATCGCGCCTGCCTGGCCCTGCCACCCACGAGGTCGATCACCGTGCACAGGCAATACCCCCCCGGCCCGCCTGCATCCGACAGCGGCTGGGAGCAGAGCCGCGCAAGGAAGGGCTTGCCGGCCTGCGGCGAGAAGGTCAACTGCACGGTGTCCACGTGGCCTGCGAAGACCCGGCGGAGGTGCTCCTGCAACACCGCCCGGCCATGCGGCTGGACGCATGAGGCCAGAGGAACATCCAGCAAGTCCGACCCCCGCCGGCCCAGCAACCGCGCTGCGGTCCCGCTGATCTGGCGGATCCGGCCATCCCTAGACACCGCCACGTATCCGGCCGGCGCGAGCCAGGCCTCCGCCGGTATATCGCTTTTCGCTTCTGTCCGTCGTAACGGGTCGGCTTGGCTCCGCCGCTCACCTCCGCCACGGCGCACGGGCGCAAGGGTACCGCCGCCCTGCCGGCCCGAAGCCGATATGGTGAACCCTGTCGCCGAAGGCCCCATCCCTGGTGCTCCCGTTGTATCTTCCGTGACTGTCTTGCCTTATGTTCTTATCGGTCAAATGGCCTGCCGTGTGGCAGAATTCCGCCGTCTTGATGACCCATCGAGAGCCGTCCGATAAAAGAAGGCGTCGGCCCGCTGTTCCCCTCCCGATCGACGGCCCCTGCTGACGCGTCGCGGCCACGCCGTATCGTCGGATATCCGGACAGGGTGTTTGACAAGGGATGCGCCACGGCACAGAATACCGCACGGTGAATCATGGGATTGTACTTCAAAAGCCTGTGCAGCAGCAGCGGGGGTAACAGCCTTGTGCTGTGGACCGAGACGACCTGCATTGCGGTCGACTGCGGCTTTGGCAGCATGAAGCGCTGCCGCGCGGCCTTGGGACCCTATCTGGCCGAGCCGGGCCGCACCCGCGCCGTCCTGCTGAGCCACGCCCACACGGACCACGTAAGCCACTACCCGCTTCGCGTGCTCGAACAACTGGCCGTCCCCGTCTACGTGCACGCCGGTAGCCGCGACCTGCTGACCGAGCGTCACTTCAACGGCCGCGGATTCGCCAGCCTGGACCTGCGGACATTCGAGCATGAGCCTTTTGTCATCGGCGATTTCACGATCCAACCCATCGAACTGGAGCACCATCCCTGGTTTCCCACGTTCGGGTTTGCGTTCCAGTGCCGCGTGGGCCGCCGCCCTTACCGCGTGGTGACGTTGACGGACTTCTGCCGATGGGACACCCTGGTCGACCGGCTGCAGGACGCCGATTTCGTCTTTGTGGAGTCCAACCACGACCTGGAGCTGCTCGAGCTGTACTACAACCCCAACAGCCGCTTTCACTCACCGAATCCGGATACGGCCCGGCTCCTGTGCCAGGCCCGCCGGCACAGCCGACGGCCGTTCGGCGGCGTGATGCTCGGCCACATCAGCCCGCAACGAAACCGCCCCTCCCTGGCCCTGGAGGCCGCACAGACCGCATTCGCGGACAACGGTTTGGCCGTGGATTTCCCCCTGTATGCCGCCCCGCTGCGCGAGCCCTCAGAAACCATTGTGATCGCCCCCTGAGGCCGGCCATGCTCTCCTTTGGCGTGACCGAACGCAAGGCCCGTGAGCTGCTTGAGCGGATGCGGGCGTGTGGCCTGACCGAGAACGACCTGCAGGAGACGTTCGTACGGGCGTCGGGGCCAGGCGGCCAGAAAGTCAACAAGACCGCGACGTGCGTGGTGCTCGCGCACCGCCCGACCGGCCTGACGGTCAAGATGCAAAAGGCCCGCACACAGGCCCTGAACCGGTTCTACGCGCGGCGGCGCATGTGCGAGTTGCTGGAAGACAAACAACGGGGCCAGGACAGCCCACACGCCCGCCACGCCGCCCAAATCCGCAAACAGAAGGACCGCCGACGGCGACGCAACCGGTTCGGTCGCCACAACAACAATCCTTGCGGGCAGGAGCCATAGAGGCCATAATGGCAAAGTGGAATACACGGGCCGTGTTGAAGGAGAGGTGTTATGAAGAAGCACAGGTTTTCCAGGCGACGATTTGTCGGGTCGGCGATGGCGACGGTGGCGGCTGTGAAGGCCCTTGATCTGGGTCAACCGCGGGCGCGTGCGGCCGAGCGGCTGCACCTGACGGGCAACGTGTACCCGTGGCTGACGTTCTATCAGCGCGAGGGCAAGGATTTCAACGCCGACCTGGACGCCGGGCTGGGCCAGGTCGCCGCGGCCGGGCTCGACGGCTTCGAGCCGATCATCAACACCCCCGCGGACATTGACCGGCTCGTGCCGCTGCTCAAGAAGCATGGCCTGGAGATGCGGTCGTTCTACGTCAACAGCACGCTGCATGAGCCGGACGCCGCCGACGAGTCCATCGCCCGCATCGTGGCCCTCGCCGAGAAGGCCAGGGCGGCGGGCACGCGGATCATCGTCACCAATCCCAACCCCATCCGCTGGGGCGGCCCGGAGGCCAAGAACGATACGCAACTCCGCACCCAGGCCAAGGCCATGGAGCGTCTCGGGGGGGCCTTGAAAGACCGCGGACTGACCCTGGCGTATCACTTCCACGGCGCCGAGCTTGAACACGCCGCCCGTGAGCTGCATCACATGATGGTCGGCACCGATCCCAGGCGGGTCACGCTGTGCCTGGATGCCCACTGGGTCTATCGCGGGGCGGGGGACTCGGAGGTGGCCGTTTTCGACATCACCCGGCTCTATGGCCGCCGCATCAGCGAGTTGCACCTGCGGCAGTCGCAAGGTGGCATCTGGCAGGAGGCCTTCGACGGCCAAGGCGACATCGACTATGCCAAGCTTGTGACGATCCTGGCCGGGATGAACGTCAAGCCCCATCTGGTCCTGGAGCAGGCCATCGAGGACAAGACGCCCAAGACGATGACCCCCCTGGAGGCCCATCGTCGAGGCGCCATTGCCGCACGGCAGGTTCTGGCGCCCCTGACCCCCTAACGGCTTGGTGTCGCGCCATCGGCTGGTGCCCCCCGGCTCGGGGTAAACGGCTCCGTCCAGAGGCGCTCGTGCATGCGATACGCCTCGGGGTCGTGCTGCTTGAGTTCGGCTCGCGTAAACGGGTAGAAATCGTTCGTGCCGAAAAACGCCTCGGCGGTCTCGGCGAAGTACTCCTTGTCGTTGTTCATCGCGTAGTGCTGACGCGTCGAGCCGTTGATGTGCAGCACCTTGTCATACGCACCGCCGGCCTTGGCCTGTTCATACGCCCTGCGGATCACCGGATGGCCGTGACCGAGCACCTGATGATGATAGGCATGAGCCAGCTCATGGAACACCATCCACGGCTGGTCATGCGTCCATTTCAGGAAGTTCTCAGCCCCGGCCAGCTCCACCGAGCCGGCCTTTTCGGGGTTGAAGCCATTGGCCCTGAGCCAGGCGGCGCTGGGGTGGTAGCACATGCACGGATGTTGTTCCGGGCGGTTCTTGTACTCCACCCAGATGGGCACCTGCCGCAATCGCTCCAGAGCGGGCGCGGGCACCACGAACGTGATGCGGTACAGGTGATTCTGCAGATGCCGCAACACCCGCTCGGCCAACGCGGCATGTTCATCCAGGAGTTCCCGGTTGACGAGCACGGTCCAGCCCTCGATGTGCCGTCGCTCATACCGGCTTGTAGGCGGATAGGGCGCTGGGGCCGCCGACCACAACAATACACTCAAGAGCAGCGCCGCCTTCATCAGTACAGGCCCTCCATCTCGTCGTCGGCCTCATCCTCCGGACCGGGCACGATGCGCTTCCACACCAGGTTTCGCACGGCCCCGGTGGTCTGCCACGTGGCCATGCCCAGCGGGCGGGATGGCTCCATCTCGAAGCGCACACTCAGATGCCGATCCGCGATGCGACAGTTGACCAATTCCTCGCCATCGATCCACGCCCGAATGCGACCCGGCGTGACGCGCACGCGAATATCATGCCACTGCCCCGTCTTGAAGCTGTAACTCGTGCCCGTCTCGTTGTTCGCCGCGTCATAGTAGTTGATACAACTGATACCCACGACCGTGCCGCCCCAGCCACCGCAGATCAGGCTGCACACCTGGCGGCCCACGGGGAACGTCAGACCGCAGAAGAAATCCTCCCCGGCCACCCGCATGCCCTGCAGCGTGATCTCATAGTTCTCGCGAAACAGCGGGCCGGTCCATGTGACCCCGGTCATATCGTGCCCCTTTTCCATCACGATCGCACCATTCTCGATGCGCACGTCGCTGCGTCCCAGGAAGGGGGTCTCGACCCAGTGCCCCATGGTCTCGCCGTCGAACAGGGTGATCTCCTGCGTCGCATCGGTGACCGCCGGCTCACTCGGGTCCGGCACCAGGCACATCAGCAACCGGGCGCCTCGCACCAGGACTCGCCCGCGCAGCAGGGCCGGATGCGAGAGGACCTCCATCGGCTCGAGCCCGAAGAGCGCGATCCGTGAGAGCACCGCGGGCTTGTCCGCCGCGGTCTCCATCAGGATCATCTCCCCGGTGACCGTGGTGATCAGCAGCCGGCCGTTTCCGGCGATGATTGAGACATAGTCCTCAAAGACCTCGTCCTCCCACGTCCACCGCGTCGCGAGCGTATCGGCGTCAAGGCAATACAATCGCCCGCCGGATGCCCCGAAGACCCAACCGCCGTACAAGACCGGCGTGTGCCCATCGGGCGCCAGGTCCGGGTTGACCGCGATGGGCTGCGGCTTGATCGTGCCATCGGCGGCGAACGCATATAGCCGCGTACCGTTGTTTTCCCTCGCAACCAGGAGCTTTCCGCCTGCGTTGATCGGCGTCGCGGCGTTGACGTCCCCTTCCCGCGGCGGGACCAGCCGCCAGAGACGCTCGCCCGTGTCGATGTCCCAGCCGCCCAGGGAGTCGGCATCATACCCCACGATCTGCCGCCTGCCGCCGAAGGTCCCGACAATGAACGAAGCCTTCGCCGCGGGTCCGCCGGGCGTGGCCCAGAGGGTCTTTCCCGTATGCCGGTCCAGCGCCACGATGCTGGCGTATGTTTCCACCCCCTCGGGTGGGCTATTCTGCCCTTCGGGCCGCACACCGCCGGGATTAACGATGATCCTGTCGCCCACGACCAGTGGCGTCGCGCACACGCCGCCGGCGGGTACCGTGGCCCCGAAATCGCGGATGATATTCCGTTTCCAGGCCTCCCGCCCGTTACGGGTGCTCACACAGTACAGATCGCCGAAGGCACTCAACAGATATGCCTGGTCACCCACGATGACGGGGTTCGCCCGTGGGCTGTTCGTGCCCTCCGGGTCGCCCTGCGCCGCATAGCTCCGCGTCCAGATCTCCTCGCCGGAATCCGTTGAGATACCCCGCCAGATGTCGTTTTTGCCTTCTGCGTCCTTGTCGGCAACAATTAATAGCTGCTCCGTTGCCGCCAGGCCCGACCGCCCCGGCCCGCTCAGCGGTACCTTCCAGCGGTAGCGCGGCAGCTCGGGCAGCATATCGGGCACGTAATCGCTGACCGCATCCCGCCACGCGCCCCGCCAGTCGGTCCAGGGCACGCCAATCGAGGCCGCCGGGTCGCTGAGGCATACGAAGCCCGAGCCCGTCCCAAGTGCCTGGGCCAGCGCGGGATCCTGCCCGGCGTCAACCAGCGCCGCCACAAGCCGCTCCCGGTCCACGGCATCCAGCCGCGACGTGGCGAACACCGTGATGAACGGCACCGGCTCGGTGTGGCCGATCACGCGCAGGCTGCCCTTTTTGATCGTGCCGCGGGCCTCCAACAAGGGCAGGCAGTAGCTGCTGATGACCGTGGCATCGGCCCTGCCATCGACAACGGCCAACGCCGCCTCGCCGCACGTCTCGGCCGTCGTCACGTCATCGCTCGATAGGAAAATCCACTCATTGGACAGTGCCCGCAGCGCCGCCGCGTGTTGCTCCTCGGCATACGATGGCCCGAGCAGAATCTTGCGGTCCCGCAAATCCGCCAGCTTCTGCGCGGGATCTTCGGATCGCACCACGAACAATCCGCGCTGCGTCGTCTGCCCCTCCCGGTCGGTCAGCATGGCAACCGGACGCACGCGAAGGTGCGCCTGGGCCGCTTGGTGTTGGACGGTGGAGTATTGGCCGATGACCACGTCCACGGGCGCCTCGACTTGCGGCCGCACTGTTTCCAGATCGGGCGCAAACGAAAGTGTAATCGGCCGGCCCAACCGCTGCTCCAGAAACGCCCCCAATTGTGCGTAATCCCGCTGACCGGAGCCGGCCTCTGTGCCTGCCGCAAGCGGATCAGTGACCACTACGTGAAGGGTGCTTCCTGCACGGCCGTCGCCTGTATCCGGGGCCTTGCGACAGCCCCCCACCCCCAGCACCACAGCCAACACCACGAACCACCACATCCAGCACCATCCACGTCCCTGGATCATCCGTTCATCCTTTCCTTTGCCTTTCGGTCAGGGCCCAGCCCCCGGCGCAACGAAACGCCCCTTGTCCCGAGCCGGTCGCCGGGCCCAAGGGGCGCCTCGTGCTGCATCACCGCCGGCCTCATCCGCCTAGACGTCGCAAATCTCCACCGCCTCGGTCAGCGAGGCCAGCTTATCCCTCTTACGCGGGATGAACTCCTGGCCCATGTAGCCATCGAAGCCCGTCTCGACGATCGCCCGACAGATCGCCGGGTAATACAGCTCCTGCGTATCGTCGAACTCGTTGCGACCGGGCACGCCCGCCGTATGGTAATGGCCGATGTACTCGGCGGACTCACGGATCGTCGCGATGACATCGCCTTCCTGCACCTGCATGTGGTAGATGTCGTACAGCAGCTTGAACCGCGGCGAGCCGACCCGCTTGCACAGCTCCACGCCCCAGTGCGTCCGGTCGCACATGTAGTCCTTGTGGTTGCGCTTGCTGTTCAACAGCTCCATGCAGATGGTGACCTTCTTCTGCTCGGCCAGGCCCACGACCTGCTTGAGGGCGATCGCGCAGTTCTTGAGACCCTCATCGTCGTCCATGCCCGCCCGATTGCCCGAAAAGCAGATCACGTTGCGATAGCCCCATTCGCTGGTCGCCTCAATGGCCCGGCGGATGGCCGCCAGACATTCCTCGTGGTTCTCCTTACGGTTGAGCCCCTTGCCGATTCCATGCGTGGGCGTCATCGTGCAGATCAGGCCGTGTTTCTTCAGCGCGGGCCATTGATCGGGCCCGGCCAGATCGAAGCCGACCAGCCCGATCCGGGCCGCATGGGCGGCCAATTCGTCGAACGGGACACCGCCGTAGCACCACTGGCACACCGACTGCTTGATCCGTCCCTTCTTCACGCCGCGCTCGCCCTGGGCCCGCGCCGGTGCGGCCAGGTGCGTGACGGCCGTCACCCCCGCCGCCGCCGTCGCCAGCCCGGCCACCATATCCCGCCGCGTCATCCCCGAATCGCTCATATCTGGCATCATAGCTCCTTTCAAAAAACCACACCCTTCCGACGTATGACCATTCTACGCCAACCCACCCCGTCCGTTCAACGCATACTTCCACCCAAAACACCGAGCCTGCATGCCCACTCCAGCGCACAGACTCCGATCACAACAAGAGACCCGATGTGACCAGAAACTGGCGTCTTTTGGCGTTTCGCCGCACACATCCGCAAGCCCCTCCCCCTCGGAGCAAGATGATCTATTCGGAGTTGACACGATAGATCGTTGACTCCGATAGCGAACGCGTAACATCCTCTGGAGCCGTATTCGGATCGGACGGAGGGCGGAGCAGGCCGGAGGTCTTTCCCGCAACCGGACCTTTGGGGTTTGCCATGTGCCACTCGTAGTACTTCACCCACTCGGCCGAAAGGTCCTCCCAGCGATGTTCGATCCAGTCGTTCCCCTCACGATACCTCCATCGCACCGGGCGGCCAGCCTCAAACCAGGCCTGTGCGGTCATGGCCCCGTTGGGATCGTGGACGGTCCACGGCCCCGTCCGCAGGCCATCGGCCCATTGGCCCTCCTCATAGAGGGTTCCATCAGGGTAGTATCGCACATGCCGCCCGTGATAGAGTTGCCGGTTATCACTGAGTTCTATTTCACATTGCAGCCTATCCAAGATGCGCACCTGTTGCTTGTACAAGACGGTACCATCATCGGCCTTTTCCTCAACGATCTGCTGGGTCACGGGGTTGTTGAGCGCCCGCCAGACGCCGATCGTGACAAAGGCGCCGAGCGGTAACACGTACCCCATCGCCGCCACCCAGAGCAGAAGTGCGGTTGCGCCGATCCCCGGCGGACTCACGGCGATGCGGTTCCACAACTGCAGCGCGACATCGGCCATGGCCTTGGGCTTCATGGGCCCCGGCATGTTCTGGGTGATCCAGTCCACGATCGGTCTCAAGAGGTTTTCCGGAATATCCTCACCCTGGGCCGAATCCAGTGGAGGAGCGTCCTCCCCGCCCGCCCGGGACCCGGACCACTCCTTTCTCAAGTGTTCTGCCGCAGTGGCCATCCTGAAACTCTGGCGAACACTCATGATCTGAAGGAATCCGAGAATCCCGAAAAGCACACTGCCCAACGCCAATGCGATCAGGAGCAGCACGCCGGCCATGAGGATGTTTGCGACCATTTCAACGTACCGGTTCCGCGAGAACAGAACCTGATGGACGAAGCGCCCGCCATCGAGCGGGCGGATCGGCAGAAGGTTCAACAGGTTAAGCGCCAGGAACACGGCGCCCAGCCGCAGGAGGGCCGGAGTCTCCACGAACATGTGCAGGATCATCAGGATACAGCCCACGATGATGCCGGGCAGCGGTCCGCAAAGGGAGACAACGGCCTCCTTCCACGCCGCGACCCGATGTCCTCGACCCGCGACCGCGGCGCCTATCAGCGGAATGAAGAACATCTGCACGTTGCGATAACCGAAGGCCTTCATGGCCAGCCAGTGTCCCGCCTCGTGGACCACCACCACAAGCAGAATCGCCCCCATGGCGTCGAGACCCCATTTCAGAAGGCCCAACTGGAAGAACAGAACCAGCGAGACGAGCAGAATACCCAGGTTCCTGAGCCAGCTTCGCTGGGGGTTCTGCTGTGCGGCAATCGCCTCGCGCACGGCCTGGTAGCGGTTCTCTTCCGGGTCCGGACCGGCGACAGGCGCCGCGCTCTGCGGCGTCTGCCCCGACTCAACCGGATTGGATTCGGATGTGTCTTCCACTGTCGTTCCCTCCTTTCTACAGCCTGTTTTAGCCCATCAGTTCATTTACAGCCCTGGCTCGGTCAGGACCGCACGTCGGGTGCAACCGGTCGAATGCACGAATACGGAGACGCTGCCACTTCATCGGGGGCCTCATCCATGAACCCAAAGTCGCGACTGTAGCTGCTCATAGCTGTTCTCCTCAACCAACGGCACACATTGCACGACGCAAGATCAAACGGGAGCACGTCTTCCCCTGCTTCGGAATGTCCGACCTCTTGTAAACCAGATCCATCGTAAACTCTGAATACGACAAGGGCAAGACCGAATTTCGGCACTTGGCGACGGCCCGTGCCAGTCGTCACCGGCCCTTGTCCTGGCGGGAGCCCGGCATCGGTGGGTGCCGAGGGCGACCGCCGGAATTCACAGACATCTGTGAGCATACCTGCAGGCGCAGGAATGGTCTGGTGACGCCTCCGAACGCAGACGGTGGGACGCGTAACGCCAGGCCGAGGGCTTTTTCGAATGGGAGACTTGACACCGACTGGGGGCGGCGATAGTATACCGGCGTTGGTTCTTTGGAAAACAGGCATCGAGTCCAGGTCCGGGGCGTCGCCCCGGATAGGCAAACGGGAACACGGTGAAACTCCGTGACGGTCGCGCCGCTGTGAGCGTCCGCTGCCGACAGGTCCGCTGGGCCTGCGGCAAACCCGATGGACATTGCGTCCCACTGTTCGCAGAGAACGGGAAGGGGTCCATCGGCAGGATGCAAGTCAGAAAACCTGCCTGGGGTCGTTGCATGCGGACGTTCTCGCGATTGGAACGCCGGTGCCGGGCTCGAGCGCGGGCCGCACGCCACGCTCGCCGAGCCAATGAGGATAACTCATTACAGGCCGCCGCTTCCTTCGCGGAAGCGGCGGTTTTTTTGTGCCCGTTGGGCCCCCGCTGCTTTCGCCGGGGGGCGCGGGCCCGGATTCGACCCTCGCGCGGACGCTGCCGGTCCATTTCCACCGTCGACCTTTCGGGACGACGGTCCTTGCGTCTCGGCCGTTGAGTCCGTCCACCCGGGCGGCAACGGCCGACCTTGAGAACATCGAACCGCGGTGGTTCGAACGGGTGAGCTTGTCGGAAAGGAAGGTGAATCGTGAACAGGATTCTAGTGGTGCTGTTGTGGGTCGGATTGGTTTGCGCCGGGGCGGGCGCCTCGATCATCGTCGTGGATTATGATGAGAATACGCAGGGCCTGCATACCGCCGGGCTGTTGATCGAGTGGAAGGACGGCTTCCGTGCCGAGTTTGCCGTCCGGTTCGACCAGGAAAGCCTGACGGGGCTGGAGTTGCTGCGGGCCGTCGAATCGCGGACGGAGCTGGTCGTCACCACCGAGGATTTCGGCTGGGGCCTATTCGTGGACGGCCTGGCGTACCAGGAGCACAGCAATCAGGGTTATGGCGGGGGCGAGGACTGGTGGCATTACTGGGTTCGCTCCGGCGACGATCCGTGGGTGACGTCGAGCGTTGGCCCGGTGGAGCGGGTTGTGTATGACGGTCAGCACAACGGTTGGGTGTATGGTCGTGATACGATTCCCGAACCGGCCACGCTGGGGCTGTTGGCGATGGGCCTTGTGGCCCTGCGGCGCCGCATGGCCGCGATGAGCAGGGGGTGATACGAAGATGGATCGTGTGATGCCGATGATCCTGCTGGTTGCCGCGGCGACGGCGGCGCAGCCATGGAACCCCGATGACCTGACCCTTGGCCATTGGGATCCCAACGATTTCGCCGTGGAGGTCGTGGAATACATCCCCGGAAGCGGCATCCCCAGGGACGCGGTGACCGGCCGGCTGTACGATGACCCGACCGCGGCCTTGGGACCGCCCACCGTCGTGTCGACCGGCGATGGATGGACCATCCCCATCAACCAGCCGGTCCCGGTCGTGCCCGTCGCCCCGGCCAACCGCCCGCACGAGGTCGTGACGATCGGCAACGGCGGGTCCCTGACCCTGCGTTTCAGCCACCCCGTGGCTGACGATAAGAACAACCCCTTCGGCATCGACCTGATCATCTTCGGCAATGCGTTCCACGCGATCAGTGGCGGGGGCGACTGGACCAACGGCGATCCGGAGCAAACGATCATCGGCGGGCAACTCTTCGCCGAACCGGGCATCGTTTCCGTCAGTCAGGACGGTGAGCACTGGCACACGTTTGAGGCCGGACCGTTCGCCGACGGCTTCGCCCCGACGGCCGGCTTTCGCTGGGATCGGGCGCGCCGCACGTGGGGCGAGCCGTTGAACCCGACCCGGCCGGTCGATCCGGCCCTGGGCCCGGGCGATCTGGCGGGCCGGACCGTTGCCGATGCGATCGACCTGTACGACGGCGCCGCCGGGGGGACCGGCTTTGACATCGGCGCGCTGGGTCTGGATTGGGTTCAGTACGTGCGGATCGACGATGTGCCCGGCAGCAACGCTACGACCGAGATCGACGCGGTCGCCGACGTCGCCGCCTGCGGTGACTACAAGCACCCGTACCCGCCGGGCGACGTGAACGAGGACTGCCGCGTCGATCTGGCCGACCTGGCGGTGCTGGCGGCAAACTGGCTGGCCTGTACGTGGGAGTGCGACCTGTACGACGGCGCCGCCGGGGGGACCGGCTTTGACATCGGCGCGCTGGGTCTGGATTGGGTTCAGTACGTGCGGATCGACGATGTGCCCGGCAGCAACGCTACGACCGAGATCGACGCGGTCGCCGACGTCGCCGCCTGCGGTGACTACAAGCACCCGTACCCGCCGGGCGACGTGAACGAGGACTGCCGCGTCGATCTGGCCGACCTGGCGGTGCTGGCGGCAAACTGGCTGGCCTGTACGTGGGAGTGCGACTGATGCGGACCCGGACGCGGGCCTTCTCGCTGGTGGAGATGCTGGTCGTCGTGGCGGTCGTGGCGACGATGACGGCCGTGCTGACACCCTCGCTGAACCGGGCGCGGCGACAGGGCCGCGGTGTGGTCTGTCGCGGCAACCTGCGACAGCTCGCCCTGGCCGCCCAGGTGTACGTCGAGGACAACGGGGGAAGCTACCCGAAGGCCTACGACTACGTGTTCGGCGAGCAGCAGGTAATCTTTCGGGCGTGGGATTTCACCACGATCAAGGATCATTCCACCGGCGAGGTGCGGATCACACCCGGCACGCTCTGGCAGGGTGAGACGATTGCACAGGTCCAGCAGTGCCCCTCCTTCCACGGACAGGCCAACTGGCTGGCCGATCCCTACACCGGCTACAATTACAACACCAGCTACATCGGGCACGGCAGCGGCGAGGCGACGACCGAGCCGGCCTGCGTCTGGCAGGTGCTTCAGCCCGCCGGATGCGCCCTGTTCGGCGACGGCGGCTACGCGGGGGGGGCCAACAAGCTCATGCGGGCCCCCTGGCCCAGCGACGGCGACCAGTTCGTTGGGCGCAGCGCCGGCACCCAGGCCTATCGCCACCTGCAACGCACCAACGTGGCCTACTGTGATGGGCACGTCGGCGCCGTCCAGGACCGCTACACCGAGACCGACCCGGTCGAGCAGGCCAACATCACCGACGACACGGGCTTCCTCTCACCCGACAACCGGGCCTACGACCTGCGATAACATGCTCGGTCTGCTCCCGGCGGCCTGGCACGTCCACACGTGCAGGGCCGCGCCGTCGGCAAGAGGCACGAACCCCCGCATCGGACGCAGGACTCCTGAAACGTCCGGCCAACGGGGTACGCGTGAGGGGCCTGCGCTGCTATGATGGGGCCATGGGGTGATTCGGCACGGATGGCGGGCGGTCCCTGACGAACGGGCGAAGCGGGAGAGATAGGTATGCGGCGACGTGATTCGGCAAGAACGGCGATGGCCTACATGGCAACCTGGGCTTTGGCCGTCGGGGTGGCGGGCGCGGCCACGGGCGACAGGACCACTGATGAACGGCCCTGTTTCAGCGGGATTTATCCGCACCTGGCCGTCAGCAACGGGCGGGACACCGAGTGCGGCATCGGCGCGGTCGTCCCCTGGGCGGGCTCCTTGTGGTACGTGACCTACTCGGCCCACATGCCCTTTGGCAGTGATGACAAGCTCTTTCAGTTGGATGTCGACCTGAATGCGACCGTCCGCTCGGAAAGCGTCGGCGGCACCCCCGCCAACCGCATGATCCACCCCGAGTCGAACCAGTTGATCATCGGCTCGCACCTGATCGACGCCGACGGCCGCGTTCGCACGATTCCCTTTGCCGAGATGCCCGGCCGCATGAACGCCACCGTACGCCACCTGACCGATCCGGCCGACAAGGTGTACTTCGTGACGATGGAGGAGGGCCTGTACGAGGTTGACGTGCACACGCTGGAGGTCACCACGTTGCACCTCGACCGCAACGCCGGCGGCGGCGATCTCTGGCCCGGCGATCACGGCAAGGGCGCCTACACGGGCCAAGGCCGCCTGATCGCGTCTAACAATGGCCATGGCGGCGCTCTGGTCGAGTGGACCGGCCAGGGCGATCCCGGCACGCCGGAGGTCTGGACGCTTGTCGACCGCAACAAGTACACCGACGTCGCCGGCCCGGGCGGCCTTCGCGGCGTGCAGGGCCCCGACGACCCGGTCTGGGCCGTCGGCTGGGACGCCAAGAGCGTGTTGCTGAGCGTCTGCGACAAGGGCGGACGCTGGACGCGATACCGCCTGCCCAAGGCCAGCTTCACGCACGATGCCGACCACGGCTGGTTCACCGAGTGGCCCCGCATCCGCGACATCGGCGACGGCCCCTGGCTGATGGACATGCACGGGATGTTTTACGACTTTCCGCCCACGTTCGACCACGAGCACGCGGCGGGGATCCGCCCGATCAGCACGTTTCTCAAGATGGTGGTCGATTTCGCGGCCTGGGGTGACCGGCTCGTGTTCGCGTGCAACGATGCCTCGCCGTTCGACAACCCCCTCCTGGGCCGCAACCAGTCGAATCTGTGGTTCGCCGACCGCCGGACGCTCGGCGAGTTGGGCCCGGCCACGGGCTACGGCAGCGTCTGGGCCCACGAGACCGTCCGGGCCGAAGCGCCCTCCGAGCCGTTCCTCATCGCCGGCTTTGCCGAGCGGACCGTCCACCTTGCCCACGGGGCATCAGGCCAGGTCGCGTTCACGCTCGAGATCGATGCCGACGGCTCCGGCCACTGGGAAGTACACCGCGAGGTTGAGGTTCCGGCCCAAGGGTATGCCTTTGTGATTCTTGACGCATCGGTACGGGCCGAGTGGATGCGCCTGCGGATCGACCGGGATGCACCCGATGTAACGGCCTGTTTCCACGTGGCCAACCGCCCCGCCGCAGCACGGACCGCGTTGATCGCCGGCCTGGCGCCGGCCGATGGGCCGGGCGCCTGGTCCCGGGGCCTGATCCGGCCCCGCAATACCGACGATCTCACGCTGCACTTGGCCGCGGATATTCTGGACGCAAGCGGACGCATCACGGGCGCCGGTTATTACGAGATCGGCCAGGAGATGAATCTGCGTCGCGTCGCGGACGCCTCCGCCGAGACGTGGCTGCGCTCGACGGCCGCGACGACGCAGGATTTCACCATCGACGCGGCCTCCGTGATCGTCATGGACGGCCAGGGCCGACGCCGGCGGCTGCCCCGTGGGACGGCGGCCTTCGATGAGCCGATCGCCTCGGCCTGGCCCCGCGGCATCCGCGAGGTCGTCACCGAACGGGGCCTGATGAACGTCCACGGGACGTTCTACGAGCTGCCCCGCCCGGCATCCGGCGGCTTGGCCAGGATCCGCCCCGTCTGCACGCACAACCGCCGCATCCACGATTTCTGCTCGTGGCGCGGCATGCTCGTACTGGCCGGCATCCGGGCCGATGCCCCATCGGGCGAGCACATCGTCCGCGGCGACGATGGCCGGGCGGCCCTGTGGTTCGGCAACGTGGATGACCTCTGGCGGTTCGGCCCGCCCCGCGGCACGGGCGGCCCGTGGATGAACAGCCCCGTCGCCGCCGAGACGCCCTCCGACCCGTACCTGATGACCGGCTACGACCGCAAAACGGTGGAGATGTCACACGATGCCGACACGCCTGTCCGGATGACGCTTGAGGTGGACGTCCTGGCCGATGACTCGTGGCACGCATACCAGACCTTCACCGTGCCGCCCGGCCGGACCGTGCAACATACCTTCCCCAAGGGCTACAGCGCCCACTGGGTCCGCGCCCGAACCGACACCCCCTGCCGCGCCACCGTCCAATTCGACTACACGGCGTTCTGGCCTGTCTGGTATTAGATACTCTGAAACAGCACGACGTAGGATTTCAGGTCAACGAGGAACGCACTCCCTGGTGACTGGCTCGAATTGAGCCATGTACACGCCATACGGCCCGGCTCCCTGGCCCCGAGTGAAATAAAGACGTTTGCCGTCGTATGACAGGAAAGCGTCCGTATCTCCACTGGACTCACTGTTGACCGATAGGATCTCAACGTTGCCGAAAGGCTCGACCAGTGACGACCGTGAGGCCTGATACATATCGTACAAACTCGCATATCGCCGGTTAGAACTGAAGAGCAGTTTCAAACCATCGGGTGAGAGGTACCGACCTTTCTCGTACCGGTTACTGTTGATCTCATCCAAAGGACGAATAGAGGCAAACGGTTCATCAACACTGTCGCGCGTCGCCATCCAGAGGTTCGACAAATCATACGCAGACCCGGACCGATAGGAGAAGAAGACGATGGTCAACTCGTCCTCGGTCAGGGCGGGCCCGTTGCACTCTTCACCGTTTGGGCTCAGCTCGGTCAGCGTGCGGACATACTGCCACGGCCGGCTTGGATCGTCCCGGCGGGCCAGCTTGATCTCCTCGGGTCCCTGCACACCGGGCGGCGCGTTCTTCTCCCAATAGTAAAGGGACAGTCCATCCGGAGAAACCCAAGGAAACCCTATATTGTAGCCCGTCGCCACCAGTTCGTCGATTTTCCGCTCGTTGGTGAAGGGCTCATCGGGTGTTTCACGCGTGGCCTCGAACAAGCGATTATACCCGGAGACCGGGTCAAAGCGCATGAAGACAATCAGCCGCTCATCCGCGGTCAGGGCCGGGGCCCTGGCGAAATTGTCCCCCTCGTTCAGCTCGCTCAGGAGCACCGGTTGCCCCCAGCCGATCTCGCCCTGCCACCAGTCGCCGGCCATGATCGCCAGGTCCGCCATTGTCACCTGTCCATCCCGATCCAGGTCGGCCCGGCCACACCAGCCCGGCACGCCGCAATCGCCCGTCAGCCACCAGTCCACCAACACCTCCAAGTCCGCCAGGCCGACGAAGCCGTCGCCCGTCAGGTCCCCGCACTCGCAGCACGCCGTCAGTGCGCTCAGGTCGGTGGGTGTGAACCGTGTCTGCTCGCCGTACCCCCGCGAGAGCCCGACGACGATCTCATCGTTCGCATCGCACCGCAGCCACGTGATCTCAATGCTGCCATCACGAAGCGACAAGGCCACCTGGAAGTTGTTGTGCTTGTCCCGGTTGGCCGCCAGCCGCATGTCGCTGTAGGTCACCACCAACCGGTCGGCCAGTTGCCGGTAGCTGACGTGATCCGGTCCGACCGTCGTCAGGTCCGCGAAGAAGGCCGAGATCCGCGGCAGCGCGAAATGGTTGTCCCATGACGCCGTCGCCGCGGTGTCCCCCTGCCCAAACGTGAGATACCCATTGCTGCCGATATACACGCGGTCATATTCCCGGCCGAAGAAGTCGATCGTGGCCCCGTCGGACAGGACCACCTCCGCCGCATCGTCGTCCCACAAGACCAAAGGCGTCCCCCCCGCCGGGTCCACCGGAAACTGTTGCACGTCCACCTGCCGACAGGCGGTGTAATACCCCGACGACCCATCCGGCCGGAAGAGCAGACTGGAGTAAGTCAGGTTGAAGTTGCTGTTTCGGTATCCACGCGCCAGCTCCTCAAAAGGCGCCTGGATGTCCAGACGGACCTCTCGCGGGGCCTCCTCCTGCGTGGTCACGTTCCTGAAGACAACCATCTGGGAGTAAGACCCGACCGCCATCGTCTCGGCCTCTTCGGTCAGGCTGAGCGTCACCTCCACGCTTTGTTGGGGATCGAGCCCGCCCGAGGTCACATCCGCCGAAAGCCAGCTCGGCAGTCCTTCCAGGCTCCACGTCAGCGGCGAGCCACCCGTGTTCGACAGCACGTAGACCTTCGAGGTCGGCTCAAACGGCCCGCCATGGATGGCCGAGGCTACGAAATCCTCCGCCGGCGTCACGTCCAGCGCCCCCTGTGGAAAGACGACGGAGAGCACGACGCGAACCGCCGCTTCCTGACCGTGGGTGATATCCGTGAGGCTCACTATGGCTACGTGCTCGCCATAGGGCAGCAACGCCGCTGCCTCGGTCAGGCTCACCGTCAGATTCGCCGAGCCTCCGGGCAGTATCGGTCCCCACTGCGGCTCGACCGACACCCAGTCGGCGTCGGCCACCACCCCCCAGAACAGCGTATCGTCCCCTGGGTTCGTCAGGACGTACACCTTGGACGGGGGCTCGAACGGCCCGCCATGGTCGCCCGATGCCGCGAAATCCTCCGAGGGCGTTACCTCCAACACCGGCGGTGTCGTGTGTACGGAGAGTACGACATTAATCGCCCCTTCCTGCCCGTGAGTGACGTCCGTCAGCCCCACGGTGGCGACGTATTCGCCGCTGGGCAACAGTGCCGCCGCCTCGGTCAGGCTCACCGTCAGATTCACCGATCCGCCAGGCGGCAGGAATCCTCCCTCCGGCGTGACCGACACCCAGTCGGCATCGGCTGCCGCCCCCCAAAACAAGGTATCGTCCCCCGTGTTTGTGAGACTGTACACCTGAGAGCCGGGCTCAAACGGTCCGCCGGCGTCACCCGAAACTACAAAATCCTCCGCGGGATCCACCGCCAGGATGGCCAAAGCGGCCAATGGCACAAGGTCCGTTTGCACGATGACCACCTGATGACCGGAAGTGCTGAAGGCCAATCCGTCCGCCCCCCAGCGGATCAGGTTCGCGGGAGACCCGGAGACCCCGGACAAGGTCACCTGGCCGGCCAGGGTGAACGTATCCTGATAATAAGCCGTCACGGTCGAGTTCGTGATAAAGAACGTGCGCCCCACCTTGGAATCGGGAGCGACTTTCCCGCCCGAAGGGAATTGGCCGATGAATTGCATCGTGTCGGTGTCGATCACCCGGCCGCTTGTCGCGTACAGGCGATTCGCATCATACGCGATATCCACCCCGAAGCCCGAGATCAGCCCCGTGTATGTGCCGGAAATGCCGACCCCGTCGTCATTGACCACCAACGTATACACGCCGAACCCGGTCGTTTCGTTGTTGTAGCCGTAGAGGATCTGCGGATCGTCGGAAAACTCAATACGATTGGCGCCGGTATGCGCACGGGTTTTCTCAGGCCGCATCACGCCGTTTTCATAAATGGCCACGCCGTCGTGGCGCGGGCTGACGCCCTTACGGAACCGCGATACCGCGATTACACTGGGCCGGCCTGGCTGGACGGCGATATCCTCCGCGTACGTTGTGCCGAAACTACCGCTGCCCAGCGAGAAGTCCTGATCGATAACTTCGGCCGCCACATTGTAGCGGCTCACGCGACCGGCGCCATTCAGCCCAATGTAAATGTATTGTCCGTCATCGGAGATGGCCAGTTTTCGCGGATCGCTGCCGGCCCAGACGGCATTTTCAACGGTGGCGTTCCGGGGGTTGATCCTGACCACACAGTTGGGGTACTGCGCGTCCGATTGACCCACAGCAGCGTACAGACGCTGGCCAAAGGGATCGTAAACCACGTCGTAGGCCGTTAGAGCGACGGTTTTCACGGTGGTGGCCGCCGACGCCGCATAGGCGGCACAGGGCACGGTCAACAGGCACACAATTCGGACGATGTTCTGAGTTGACATGTTTCCTCCTTTTTCTGTTCAGCGAACACAACCCATGGAGCCCTGGTTGTCACATCCCGCAGGCCCCCGCTGGATGCATCCAGCTTGGACGGTCCCAAAAACTTCCTGTCCGTGACTCTTCATTTCATTGAACGCCCTCAACCGCGTTACTGTACATCGGACAATCCATAATACGGGAATCAAGATCTCGCTTTCAAGGCCTCAAGTAACCCCGATGGCCAATACGACCCAGAAAGACCCTGAAGGAGTTGCAATTCGCCTACACTCCAAGCCAACGGAACCGGAAGCGGCATGGGCAAAAGCCGGCCCCCACATGAAAGATGCAACGCTCCCCCTGTGAAATGATACGCAGTGCATGACCGCAACCTCCTGCAACACACCTGCCCCGTTTCGCCCATCGAACCGGCTAAATCCTATGGCGTTGACCAATGAGTGTCAACAATTGTACACAAGTCCGCGCGGCCTGTCAACAGACTTACACGGTCTTTTTCTTGCTCCGAAGGTCTGATACCCTCTTATGGTGGACAATGCACACAGGAGGCGCCGATGCGCAGGCGAGCAGTGGCTGGGGCAGGCAGGCGTGTTGTTGACTCTCTGGCCGGTGGTTTGCCCGGATTCCCCGGCGGTCGGCGGCGGAAACCCGTCGCCCGGTGACGAGGAGTGCGTGGGACAGCGTTTGGGAGTGCTTGAGGCCTTCGACGCGGGCCCTCGCGGCCGGGCCAACCGTCATCGGAAGAGCCGCTCGCGCATGGCACCCAGATAGAATCCGGAAAAACGCCAGGCAAAACGGGCGCGATGGTCACCATCTCGGTAGACACGGGGTAAGGCAAAAGGATCTTCGCCCGCCCGCAGCGGCCGATGTTCCGTGGTACATGCCCCCACGCACCCCAATTCCCTGAGCACCTGGACCGACACCGGACTGACAAATCCAAACGGGTAACCGAAAAAACGGGCCCGATAGCCCAGATGCTCCTCGATCCAGGAGGTCGATTGCAGGATATCGCGCCGGATGTCCGCCGGGGATACGCTGTCGACCGGCAGGTGCTCATGACCGTGGGATTCCACCGCCACCCCATTGTCCCGCATCACCCGAATCTGCTCGCTTGTCAAGTAGACTTGGCGAGCCCACCGGGCTTCTTCTTCCGAAGTCCAGCCCAGCCTCTGCGCCAGGCCGTCGATAAAACGATGCATGCGCGCTCTGTCCGGCGAGCACACCACGCGTCGCACCGCTTCATAGAAGGACAGGCCGGCGTGCTCACGGCCCACGTAGTCTTTCACCGCGGCTTGAGCCTCCTGCGCATCCATGTGCCCCAGGAGAATGTATAGTTTGTGAAGCCATAACAGCGATGTCGCATCGACCGTGGAGGTTATCAGGAACAAGGTCGCCGGAATCCTCCATCGCTTCAGCACGGGATAGGCGTTCTCATACTGGTCCCGGAAGCCATCGTCGAACGTCACGACGGCCTCGCGAAGAAGCCTGGACTCCTGGATATCCGCATGCATTTTCTCCAAGGGAACGAACCGATAGCCCATCGCCCCGACGTAAGAGAGTATCCATTCAAACTGCTGGGGCGCGATCGCCTCAAGGCGCCGATCGAAAAAAGAGGATGAGGGCGGTGTGATTCGATGGAAACACAGGATGATCGGCAGGTTCACGCATCGCGACAACAGGCGATTGAGCCCGATGCGAAAGCAGCCCTGCTTGAAGCCCTCTGTCATTCTCCATAGCATGCGATCGTACGCCACCTAAATGTTATCCGAATCGGCCAGCGTGAAATGCCAGGGTTGTGACGACGCCAAAAGCCGACGGGCCAGGTCCGTGCCCGAATGCACGACGACGCACAACCCCCTTTCGGCCCCACGATCAGCGAAACAATGCGTCTCCAGCGTCTGGAAGTAGGGGGACCCCTCCATGCAGTAGGTCACGAGCTGCCGCACCTTGCGCTCAATGAGCATTCGCTCGACTTCGCAAAGCAAGCCCTGAAAGACAAGCTGGTTGTCATGCAGGGTGATATAGTCGCAGATCACCCCGGTGGCTCCATCCGGCGAGAGCTTGACGGCCAGATAACCCTGAAAATCCCGGCCCTCGTGTGCCCCCAAGAGGAGGTAGTCGTCGGGATTGTCCAGGAATCGCCACGTCAGATAGGTGCGATCGCGAAGGGTGCAAAACGCATATCGCGGTGGCCCCCAGAGCCCGTCGAAGTCCTCTGCCAAACGGTCCAGCACAGAGATTCTCAGCGGCTCACCGTCGCGCTGAGCCGGGGGGCACGGCGTCCGGCCGAAGACCTGCCGGCATAACATCCTGAATGGCTGGCTCCGCCTGGTTCTCCGCTTTACCACCGCCTTGACGCCGAGCTTCAAGAAGGGCTTGAGGGGGCGCAACGGCTTGGCCATGTAGTGCAATCGCGCGGATGGACACAGTTCACAGCCAAGCTTCCTGAGAAACCCCTGGTACGAAGCAGAACCCAGTGAGGGGGTGCCGTAGAGCATCTGTATACCGTGGGTTGCGGCGTATTCGATGCCCGCCTGCATGCCTCGCGAGAAAATGCCCTCCCGCCTGTGCCGCGCATCCGTGAACGCGTCACAGAACTCACCGCCGAGGACGATCTGGCCGAGCACCAGCAGTTTCTTCGGCGTAATCGACGCCGAGCCGATGACTTCCTCGCCTCGTCGTTCGAGGTAGATGTAACCGGGCAGGTAGGGATTCCTACGATGCTTCCATTCGAAGTACTCCGGCGAGATCGATCGGAACCGGTTCTCGCCGAACCGGGCTCTGAACCGGGCGAGCTGGACTACGTCTGGAGACACCGCACGCATACTCCTTCCAGGTCGACGGGACCGGCCGAGGACAAACCGCCGCCACTCTGCGACCTGATGACCCCTACCCCCATGAGCATCACCAAGGCTGACCCGCGGCTATCCACCCAGCAGCCAGAATGCCGTGAAACGACGGCCCCGCCCATTCTCATCAACCGCCACTACTGCCGGGCGAACTTCTCGAACTGGGCGTCGAGTTGCTCCTTGGTCTTGGCGCCCTCGTAGACGATGATCAGAAAGCGGAAGTGCGCCGCCTGACCCGGCTCAAGCGCAAGACCGAAGGCCTTGGCATCGGGCACCTTATGGGCCTTGTCAAACGCAAGCTGGCCGAGCGGGTTGGCGCTGAACAGGCCATAGTCGCGGGCGTGCCAGTACGTGGGGTAGTTCACGCTGGACGGGTGATTCAGGATGGCGATGCCCACGGTCCGGCCATCCTTTTCGCCCTGCAGCGTGACCCATGTGGCGCGGCGGCCCCAGATGTTCCCCGCGCGGCGGGCCCCGGTGGACGCCAGATACTCACTGTGTCCATCCCGCTCGCGAAGCCAATCGGCGGTGCGGATACCCAGCATACCCTCTTTCGTGTCGCCGAACTCCACCTTCGCCAGAGCCTTGAGGTCGATGGTCAGGTCGATGGCGTATGAACCGGGGCCGGGGTGAAAGACCATCGTCCGGTGCTCTTCCAGGATGGGCTTTCGACTCTTATCGATCCACTGGCTGAGCGTCTTCAACGTCCCCTTCTCGCCGCCCGTCATCTCGACGGTCTTGACATGGTGAATCTGTGGCGGGCTGGTCGTATTGTTCCAGAACCCGCTGTCGTTGACCTCATCGTAGGTGAAGAACAGGCCCACGTGGTGCGGATGGTCGGTGCTCTCGCCCTCGACCTTGACCAGCGGGTACCCCCGGTTCAGGATCATCCCGCCCGGTGTCTTGAGGGGGTACAAAATGGGCTTCGTGAGCGTCTCGTCGTACCGATAGCTGGTGACGTTCTGGCCGTCGATCAGCACATCGATCCGATCGGGCCCCTGCTTGAACGCGACGCCCCCGGCCGCACAGGAGACCGTCGGCAAGGCCAGCGCCAGGGCGACGACCGTGATAAACGCGTGCGTGGTTTTCATGTCTCTGCTCCAAATCGAAATCCGTGGCCGTTCATATCCGAACACAGGGCGATCCCATTCATCCGATCCATGCCCCACGGCGCTACGGGGTCTGTCGCGCCATTTCCAATGCGGTGGTGGTCACGTAGTACTTGGCCTTCATGTTGGGCACCTCCCAATCGGGCAGCTTGCCGTCCACGAGGTATTGCAGGAATCGCTCGGTGACCTCACCAAAGTGGGCCTCGTGGCCGACGTGGTACCGGTCGGGCACGAACACGTGCCACTTCTCGCCGCTGGGCTCCAGCTTGATGCCCGGATACTTCTCTTGCAGGCTCAGAATGGCCCTGGGCAGCGCCACCGCCAACGGCACGGTCAGCTCGGGCCTGGCCGGCTCGATATACAATTCCGGGCGGAAGTTCTGCTCGGCCCCCTGACGGATCACCAGGTTGGCCCGCGTGCCGCGCACCACCGCGTAGTGCGTGTCCTGTCCACCCGGTGGGGCTTCGTAGTTCCAGAGCACCCGCACGCGGGCGTGGACCCCCTTGATCGTGTAATCGATCTGCCCGTTGACGTAACAGGGCAGCCGGCCCTCGGCGTCGAGCTGGTCCTTGAGCTCGGGAATGAAATCCTCCAGCCGCGTCACCTTGCGGTACTGCTCGCGCGTGATCATCGTGGGCCAGCGTTTCGCCGCGAGGATCTCTATATCGGTCTTATAGTCGATGGGCACCTCCGGGAAGCACTCCCACGCCACCAGGTCGACCAGGTGCGTCGTCACATCCACGATGCCCTCGCCCTGCTGCGTTGTGTCAAAGTACCAGCCGGGCCGCTTGATGGGATTGCCCGCGACCATCTTGAACAAATGGTGCACGCTCTCCGTCTCAAACGCGGGTTCATCGGGCGTGCCCGTGACCAGTTGACCGAAAACGGGCTCCATCTGCATCAGTTCGCGCTGCAGCATGGTGCAAATCTCCGACCGCTCGGTCATGATATCGTACAGCAACACATCGTTACGATCGGCGGCGTCGAAGGCCTCCAGCAGCAACTCAAAACCCTTCTGGTCGATGCACATCGGCTTGTCGACAAGCTGGTGGAGCCCCGCCGCGGCACAGGCCTTGATGTATTCGGTCTTCCGGCGGTTGTTGCCGGAGATGATGACGACGTTGCCCGGCCGCTCGGCAAGCATCTGCTCCAGGAAGTCCCCACGGGCGTGGACCACTTCCTGCCAATGCGTGGGGTTCTCACTGCGGGTGTTGAAGCCCTCGATGCGTTGCAGGTGGTCTTCGACGTCCGACCCGGGCGGCGCGTAGACGTGCACCGTCGGGGCCACCTGATCGTACATCACCTTCTGGACCAGCGCCGCGTGAAAATGGCCCGGATCCAGCGTCATCAGCTTGACCTCTCCCTGGGCGCCGGTGAACCTGCCCGGCCCGGTGCACGATGTCGTCATGCCCATCACCAGAATCCCCAGACCCACGCACACGATCCTCTTTGCCATGCCATATCCCTTTCCTCGTACAATCCTTGAAGGCCTCTGCTAGTGTTTGTCCTCTGTATGGCCAGCCCTCTGTTGAGCGCGTTGAATGATCTGAGCCAGATCGACGGGCTGCCCGCCGCGGGCCTTGGACTCATCCGCCGCGGTCATAAAGGCGAACAGTTCGATCGTTTCTTCGGGCGGCACCGGAACCTGGCCGGTCTTGAAGAACTTGACGACCTCGTCGACGAGGGGCTTGTACCCGGCGTATTGATCGAGCACGACGATGGCATCCCGTCCGTACACCGTCGCCCCATAGCCGCCCTTGCCCTGCCGTATGCCTCGAAACGTCGCGATGCGCCCGTCCTTCCAGCGGCCCACCACTACGTCCCACCCCTCCGTATGCACACGGCTGACGCTCTGGCACCCCGTCCCCATCAGGGTGTACAGGATCTCCACACCATGCACGCCGTACCAGTACAGGTCCGGGTGGTGCTCCTCCAGGGCACAGGGGCTGTACACGTCGCAGCCCAAAATGGGGCCCGTCTTGCCCTCGGCCTTCATGGCCTGAATGCCCAGGGCGTATCGCAGGGATGAGCTCGACCAGCACGGCACGCCCGCGGCCTTGGCGAGGCGAAATATCTTGAGGACATCCGCCAGACTGCCGGCCATGGGCTTGTCGATGAACACGGGCAACCCCGCGGCGATGACCGGCCGGACCTGCCGCAAATGCGGCCGGCCGTCCACGCTCTCAAGCAGAACGCCGTCGACCTTGGTGCAGAGTTCCTCAATGCTCTCGACGATCTCGACACCGTACCGGTCCCGCAACTGCGTGGTGAACTGCTCCACCCGACTGGCCGAGGCCTCCACGTCCGGCGATCCCCCCGGAAAGCCCGCTACGACCTTGCAGCCGTAGGGGCTCTGCGGGTCGTTGATGAGCCGTGTGAAGGCCACCACGTGCGAGGTATCCAGCCCGATCATACCCAACCGGAACGGTTCCTCACCGGCGCCGTGGACGGGCGCCATGGCCAACACCACCAGGAACACCATGACGAGAACGACCGGCCATGAATCCACTGATCTGCGATTGCTCATTCGTATGTCTCCCACCAGGCCCGGTGTCGCGCCAAGCCGCTCCGATCACGGCACCGCCCCACCCTACGCACGATCCGGCGCGAGCGTGTCCAGGACGCCGCGGGCATAGCCGACCGACTCGGCCAGGCCCGCCAGCGGATCATTCGCGTCCTTCTCATATTCGAACGACACCTTGCCCGCATACTTGACGTCGATGAGGGTGGCCAGGAACTTTGGAATGTCGATCACGCCCCGGCCCATCTCGACACACGAGCCGGCCGCGTTGGCCGATGACACATCCTTGATATGCACATCGTGAAGCCGGTCGGCGTATTTGCGGGTCTCCTCCGCCGGATCCAGACCCATCCGCTGCGTGTGGCCGATGTCCATGCACAGGCCGATCCGCGCATCGAGGGTCTTGACCTTGTCATAGACGCTCTGCGGCAGAGGATAGACCTTGTCGCCCGGCCCGTGGTTGTGAATGGCCACGATGATGTCGTACTGCTTGACCTTGCGCTCGACCAAGCCCAACAGCCCGGGGGCGGGCACGCCGATGATGACCTTCATGCCCGCCAGCCGGGCGTATTCGAAGGCCTGGTTGACCTCGCTCTCATTGCTCATGTACACCACGCCGCACCCGTACAGATCCAGACCGGCCTGCCGGGTCTTGGCCGCGACCGCCCGAATCTCTTCGGGGCTGGCGTCCAGTGGCAGGTGCATGCTCTTGAAGGCGATGTGCTTGAGGCCGACCCGCCGCGTCATGCTCAGAACATCGTCCAACTTGAAGTTGCGGAGGGTGTAACTGGCCAGACCAAGAGAGAACTTCGGCTTGGCCCCTGCCGACGGACGGGGGAAAACCGTTTGGGAGACCGTTGCCGATGTCCCCAGGGCCCCTGCCGCCGCGGCCGCCGTGACCTGGAAAAAACCTCGCCGAGAGTGCTTCTCCATCATCGCTTCGCTCCTGACATCAGGGTCACCATGATATTTGCGTCTCATCCTCTCGAAAACCCGACCGACTGTCAAGTACAAAGCTCGCCACACGGACCCCGTGCCTGGATGGCCAACGATGGCCTATGCGCTATGATTCAGGGGGACATGCCGATAAGGCTTGCGCTGGGGACCTCAGCAACGCATTCACTTAGCCCAGCGCCCAAGGCGGTACCGGGTGAGGTCAGGTGAAGGTTATCCGTTCAAGTACCAGAACCCCGCGTTCAGGGCGATTGCGAAGCTCACCCACAGAATGTACGGCACGAGGAGGTACGCCGCCGGCCTCGAAATCCGCCGGAAGGCGAGAATCGTGAACAGTATGGCCACCCACAACAGGATGATCTCAACAAGGGCGAACGCCATCCAATGAAGGCCAAAGAACAGGGGCGTCCACAGCCCATTGAGAACGAGCTGCAGGACGAACAGTCCCAGGGCGACCCTGGCCCGCCGATCGCCGAGGCCCTTGCTCCAAATAAGAAAGGCCGCCACCCCCATCATCACGTAGAGAATCGGCCACACGACACCAAACGCCCAATTCGGCGGAGCGAAGGAGGGCCGGGCCAAGCCGGCGTACCAATCGTCCATGGAATCCCGCACGGCAGAAGACCCCAGAAGGCCCGTCAACAGACAGGCGACGATGCAGAATACCAGCTTGCCAATCCCCCTCATGGTCCATCCTCTATGCTCCTGGAGCGGACAGCGTGGGCAGCACACCCACGGCCCCATGCCCACCCGCCGGAGACCATCGGGTCTCGGCCAGCCCTGGCCTTTCTGGCCGGAAGGGCGCCTGTCTGAAAAGAGAAAGGGACGCACGGCCGAAGGCAGCGACCGGCGTCCCTCAAGTGATCTTCGGTTCCTGCGTGCTCAGAACCGGCGACGCCGAAGCGCCACCGCTCCCAGCCCCAACAGACCGAGCGTTGTCGGTTCAGGAATGCCATAGAATTGGATGTCTGCAATCTGCATCGAGTTCGCGCCGGCGTCCTTCAACGTGGGGAACAGCATCTTATAAGAAGTGTAGAAGGTGTCGTTATCGACTGAGACCATATCCCCAAACACCATGTGGTCGGGACCCGTAGTGCGATCATCAGGCAGGCTGAGCGTTCCCGAATCGATCAACGTCCAGGTCTCCGCCAGGCCGTCGCTGTTGTCGCCGCTGGCGATCGCATCGTTGGTGCCGTAAAGCTCCCAGCTCGCCGGGTCGCGCCCCACGGCATCGTTGGCCACCATGATCTGGAAGGCCTCCACCAACGTCATCCCCCCGGAGGGTGTGACGATGAAGCCGGAGTTCTCCTTGCCGAAATTGAGGTACTTGTTGACCGTGCCGTCAATCAGATTAGCGGGACTCTCACCCTCCGGATACCTGCTGTCCGCATGGACGTCCGTGTCAATCGCCAGAATCGTATTACTCACCGACAGAATACTGCTGCCGGAACCATCGACACTCTCAAAGAACGACACGTCCGCGATCTGCATGGAGTTGGTCGCGGCCGCATCCTTCAGTGTCGGATAGAGCATCTTGTAAGACGTGTACAGGGTGCTGTTCGTCACCGTCACCACCGGCCCCGTCGTAAATCGTGCATCGGGCAGCGTCACCGTCCCGGACCCGATGAGCGTCCAGCTCTCCGCCGTCCCGGTGCTGTTGTCGCCGCTCGCGATCGCGTCGTTGGTGCCGTACAGCTCCCAGCCCAGAGGGTCTCGCGCGGGCCAATCGTTGGCGGTCGTGATCGTGAAACTCTGCACCTGCGCCGCGGAATCCGGCACCACGATGAAGCCCGTGTTCTCCCGACCGAAGTTCAGATACTTGGTGTTCGCATCGCCATCCAGCGCATTAATCGGTCCCTCGGCGCCCGGATACGAGCTGTCGGACACCATGCCGTCGGCGTCAATCGCGATGATAAAATCACCGGGCGACAGGAGCACCCCTGCGAAACTGGGAACCACGAGAAAGGCCGCTGCGAGAAATACTTGGATAATACTGCGATTCATCATACCTCACCTCCGAATCCACACCCACGAACGACGCCTGGAACACACACGCATGCACATCTGGCGGGAATCCCTTACCTCCGGCGCTCTCCTTACACATCAACAGAAACAGCGTAGTGGCCGGCCATCAATCTTGTCAATGAAAAAACGGGGATTTTTCACGGGGTTTTTAACCCCTCCGGAGTAGATTGGTCACATTCCAGGCCCCGGAAATGAGGCTACGACATGCACAGCCGGTTGACCGTGGCCTGCATGAGCAACATTGGCGGTCGTCCCGGATGGCCGGGTACACCTGCGACGGGGCCGCGATTACCACGTCCCAGATGGTCAACCAGACGCCGACGAGCTTGGCCTGCGAGGGCGACCTCATGACGGCCAAGGGCAGACAGGGCAAACGCATTCTCATGTTTTTTGGGTGATCAGGTGGAGCAGAAAGTCGTGATCCCATCCGCCGAGTTTTCGT
>OMKS01000638.1_pt1 | contig 32475 bp, 32 predicted proteins | sample 1674721 | NCBI WGS metagenome assembly OMKS01 (sample SAMN06264996, study PRJEB25208) | sediment metagenome | isolation source: hot spring sediment | place: USA: California | collected 2014-09-02 | reverse complement strand
GCCACCATGGCAAAAATCGAGAGAGTCACCGGTGTCGAGAAGTTTCGATCCTGGATACGGTCGTGGATGAACTTGTCAAAGCCCAGCTGTTTCCAGAGTTCCAAAAGCACATGGATACCGCCATAAGAACGGCTTTGGATCCAGGTCAGTTTTCGCCCTCTGTTCTTAATCATGGCCTCAGCTTCCGCGGCATCCGAGGCCGGCAGAAAACGACTGATGCTTTTCACCAGGCGCTTGAGTTGGTCAACATCTACTTCTTCTTCCCGTCCGAAGCTGTAGAGAACTTTGGCCTGGCAATGCCCTTTCTCAGGCGACCATTCATTGTGGGCGAGTTGGACGTAGGAGATTCTGGAACCGTCTTTGTTTTTCCGGGATATTTTTCGTATATACATACCTAAAATATACAGAATATACCGAACAATGTCAAGAGGTTAGACGATATTCGTGTGTCTATGGATTTTTAGCAAATCAGGTTGTCAAAGAACGCATATATTGAACTTAGGTCGGTTTGAAAGAACAAAAATGCCTATCAACTGTCGAACACCAGCTTAGGCCCGAAATCATTTGGGTAACATTTTCTGATGAGGCAACGGGCACTGCAAGAATCAATGTCGTTAATCAAATGTCGTTAATCACCGGTTCCTCGATCGCACAGTGTGACCCGGCCCGGCTATTTCCTGAAAACCAATTTGACGGCTTTGCAGAATCGACCGTCCAGGTAAAACCTGCAAAAGTACATGCCGGACGGCAATGAATTCTCCGGATTCCAGATTGCCGCATAACTCCCTCTCACATATTGCCCGTCAACCAAAGTTTCGATGAGCCGGCCCTGAATATTGAGGATCCGGAATTGAACCGTTCCGTTCTTCGGCATGGTATAACGAATCTGCACCTTCGGATTAAAGGGATTCGGCCATGCCTGCAGTCCTGCGGGAAGTGGCGGCGGGTTTTTCCGGATCCCTTTGACATTCGTCTCAGGGGCCATCCGGCCGACCATGATTCCGTTTCCGAAAGTCGCGACCCAGAGTTCGTCGCTCCTGAAAGGATTGAAAAAAACTCTGACCGGAAAAGCGAAGGGAAACGTGTCAACCGGCTGAAATGCCGGGCGTTCATCGCGAATGTTGTCGGAAAACCATAAACCGTCGCCTTCGCTGGTCACGAACAGCTGATCCCGGTTTTCGGGATTGAACGTGCAGGAATAAACCCGATTGATATCGCTGAGTCTGTTCCAACTCAGCCCCCGGTCTGTGGTTCTGTATAATCCGCCCAGATCATTCGCAGCGCCTCCCCATCCGCTGAAAACACACACGTACCAGGTATTCTGGGAGGGATCGAACGGATCGACGACCAGATCCTGTGTCCAGTACATCATGGCGGGATCGCTTCTGTCCTCCCACGACGCCCCGAGGTCTGTGCTGACAAAAACACCGGAACCGGCCGTGAATCCGGATGCGTATCTGCCCGAGAAGGTACAGACCACGGTGCCGTCGTTCAGCACCCTGATGATTTTGGGATGACCCTCGCTTCGGGACGGATCGGCCAATTTGATCCAGCTCGAAGCAGATCCTTTTTGAAGGTCATTCGTCACATAGATGCCTCCTTCCGTGCTGTGCACCACGCCGGCAAAGAGCCGGTCCGGATCGGTGGGGTCCGGCTCGACCCAGATCACATTGTGTTGAAAATCGTGCAACACATTCCAGTGAACGCCTCCGTCGGTCGAAGAGAGGAGCAATCCTTCCCCGCCGTCGATCGGGTCATCGCCCAGTCTGTGACTCATATACAGGTCATGGATGGATCCGGTGGCGGCGTACAGGGTGCCGTGGACGGGATGGGCGGCGATGCGGTACATCGTATTCAGGTCGTGACCGCTGTAGTCGAACGACCATGTTCCGCCGCCGTCGGTGCTTCTGATCCCGCGAATGTCGGAAAAACAGGCAAACAATTCGGATGAACTGTTCCAGTGAATGTGCCACGCGCTGGTCTGATTGACAACGCCCTTGTAGGCTTTTTTCTTCGGCGTGGCGTCTCCCATCGGATTTTGAAATGCGGGGTCGACATATTTCTGGTGCCAGGTTTTCCCGCCGTCCGTACTCATGTGGATAAAGCCGAGATCGGTGATGGCCAGTTTGTCGACATCATTGTTCGCCGCGGTAAAACCCAATGCGTATCCTCCCCACCAGTAATCGACATCGCCCCGATGGCCCTGCCATCCGGTATGGATGTTTTGATTTCTATCCGTCAAGAAAACAGGATTCCAGGAGTTTCCACTGTCGGTCGTTTTCAGGACGCTGGGCATTCCGGACGAATTCCCCCCCGCCAGGTAGGCCGTCGATGTATCGTTGTCGGCACAAGATATAAAAAAGGGGAAATCCCTGTCCAGCCTGATGTTTCCGGTCCGGTTTCTCCAGCTTTCAGCCCCCAGGTCGAATGAATAGATACCCGCGCACAATTCCCAGCCTGCGCCGCCGGTGATGCCGCCCCACAAAGCACGCCGATCGCCGGCCGTGCACCAGAACCTGACGCAGTCCCCGCTTTTTGCCGCGTCGAATGAAATCATACCCTGACCGTCGGGGATACCCTCCGGCTCGCAGAGGACAAACGACCGGCCGTCGTCATTCGAAACAAGCATACCCAGGTTGGTCGCGGCATGGATGTCCTTTCCGTCAAAATAAACACCCGCAAGCAGAATGCCCGCGTCATCGGATGTGGAGAACCGGCTGAAAAAGGAGCGGCCGCCGTCATCCGAAAGATACAATCTGCTCCACGAGCTGACCAGAAGCCGGTTCGGATTGTTGTAATCTGCGAAAAGGTAAAACGCTTCCCTGTCGTCCGGAAAATCGTCCAGTGTGACCCATGTCCGGCCCCCATCCGTCGATTTGGCGGGCATATATCCCCAGCCGAGATACTGCAGAACGTACAGGACATGCGGATCCGCGGTAAAGAAAAGCTGAGACAGCCCGCCGGCGGAGATTTCTTGGAAATGAACCGGCTCCCATGTGAGGCCCAGATTCGTCGTGTGATACAGCGCGCCCATGTCGCAGCTCACGTAACATTCATCCGCATCGTGAGGACTGAAAACGGGGCAGAACAGGGCACCGCCGCCGCCGATTCCTGTCGACGACCAGTGGGCGGGGGGTGCCTGGGCAAAAACATTCGTGAAAAAACATAATACGAAAATCCGGCAATTCAATGTGTGAGGATTCATGACACTCTCCGCTCTGATCCAGGACGGGAATATGTCTTTCAACGCCTTGAAACAGAAACCGCGTATCAAGACTTTGAGAGGCACTTCTTTCAATGGTGTAATGATCTTAATCGGGACAGCAATGAAAAAACAGGAAACTCAAAGAAATGGTGCCTGTACAATGTGGAACGAAAAGCGGCGTCAGGCATCCGCGGATTCGGGCGGGTTTTCGTCCTGGTTCTCGGAAGGGAAATCGGAGGGATTCATTTTTTCCGTCAGCTCATGGATCTTGTCCCGGATCTGAGCCGCATCCTCGTACCGCTCATCCTTCACCGCCTTCTGCAGCTCCACGCGCAGTCCCTTGAGTTCCTCTTCGTCCATCTCCGGCTCGACCGTGTCGATGTCCTCCGAGATCCCGGCCTTCTTCATGACCTGCTCATCCACAAAAATGGGGGCCTTCATGCGTAGGGCCAGGGCGATGGCGTCGCTGGGGCGCGCGTCGATCCGGGCTTCGGACCCGTTGGTCCTGAAATCGATCGTCGCAAAATAGGTGTTCTCCCTCAATTCACACACCACCACCTTGGCCAAATCCACCTTGAGGGATTCGAGCAGATTCCGCATCAGGTCATGGGTCATGGGCCGGGGCGGCGTCACATTCTCGAGCTGCAGGGCGATCGCCTGGGCCTCGGCCGGACCCACCACGATGGGCAGCCAGCGGTTATAGATGTCATCCCTCAGGATCACCACGAAACGGTTACTCGAGGTGTCGAGCGTGACGCGTTCAACATATACGGCGATGATCATACAATGGCCCTATCTTTCCGTCTCAGGAATCATAGAAATAAATATCGATAAAATCAAGCATATTTTTCCCCGACCCGAAAGCCGTTCATTGCGGCGTACCCAAGGATAGCCCGCCCGCCGCATCCCGGCTGCATTCTGCCGGCTGCTTTCTGCGGACTGCAAATTGCCTGCCTTCGACCGCCGGCGCGCTTACCGGTCATGACCTTCACGGATCCGGAGGGACTCCGGCGAGAAATCGATGTTCACACGATACTGGGATTTGAAGATGTTTTCCCGGATGTTCGCGTTCTTTTCCTTCTTCTGGAGTTCCGCGATCAGCTCCTTGACCCGCTGCCTGCGCGTGCGGCCGTCCATCGGACAGAGTCGTGGCAGGTCCGGGAGGCCGGATTCCCGCGCAAAGTCCTTGAGCATCGATTCATCCACATACATAAACGGACGAATGATGTGCATGGATCCCCTGAAGACCGGCTGAACCGGATTCATCGAACCGATCTCCCGGCCGTACAGGATGTTGATCAACAGCGTCTCGATGATGTCGTCCTTGTGATGGGCGTAAGCGATTCGGGTGCACGCCTCCCGGTGTGCGATCCGATACATCTCCCGCCGGCGGTGATGCGCGCAGATGAAGCAGGGATTCTTTTTCGCATCCGGATCGAGCGCCAGCCTGCCGATTTCCGTCGGAACGATCCGGGATTCGATCCCGGATCGCCCGAAATGGGCGGACAGCCGGTCCCGGTTCGGAACCCCGGATTCCTGAAATCCCGGATCGACGTGCGCCGCGAGGAAGGTGAACGGTGCCTGGACCTGAACGAAGCCGTCGGTGAAGATCTTGAGGAGCGAAAGGCTGTCCGGGCCGCCGGAGACGCCGATCAGGATCCGGTCGCCCGGACGGATCATCCCGTATTCGAGGATAGCCTTCTCGGTCAGCATCCGGATCTTTCGGTGAAGCCGCGTCATGCGGCCCCCGTATCGGCTTTCAGGAGGTCGATCAAAAGCGGCGCGACATCGGTCAGCGACCGGACGTGTTCCCCGATGACGGAGGCATGCCGTCCCCACGCCAGGGTCATGGCCGGATGGACGGTGTGCGTCCTGACCGAGAGGTCTTCGATGTTCCCGTGATCGCTGGCGAGCAGCACCAGCGTGTCCGCCGCATCGATCCGTGCGAGGATGGCGGAGAGGAACCGGTCGAGCCTTCGGATCTCGGCCCGGGCGATCTCCATGTTTTGCGTGTGTCCCGCCCGGTCGGTCCGGAAGTATTCGAAGAGACAGAGCGCGTATTCCCGGGAGAGTCCGGCCAGGATTTCTCCGGCGGATTCCGGAGAAAATTCGGGCAGGTCGAATCCCTTTTGGATCAGCGCGCCGTTGGTGAAATCGTGATACAGGGCCCGCCGGGCCGGGATGTCCTGGATGCGCCGGAAAGGCAGACCCGCGGCCAGATTGGCGACGGTCGTCGCCGAAAGCTTCCATTGCAGGGTTTCGGAGAGTTTGAAAAACAGGTCGCGATAGGCGTTGACGAAAAGGGCGGACAATCCCGTCTCCTTCACCTGTTTGAGAAGTGACTTCTCGCGGAGCACCTCGCGGAGGGGCTGATTGGGAAATCCGGAGAGATGCCTGCCGAGGAGTCCGGGCGCGTTGACACCGGAAAACAGGGCGGTCTGGCCGGTCGCGCTCTGCGGCAGTCCGGGAACGCCGAGCGCCGCATCCGCCTCCACGGCGACGGCCTGCGGATCACGGGATATCAGCCCCCCGGCATCGCGGTAAACGGCCAGGCGGGAGAGGGCCGGATCGGCGCAGGGATTGACGGACGGATCCGCCGGGCCGACGCCCAGCCCGTCCACGAAAATAAAGAGGATGTGCAACCCGCCGCCCATCGACCCGGCTCAGGTATACCCGAATTGCCTGAGCAGGTGACGATCCTGCCGCCACTTCTTCCGCACGCGCACGACCAGCTTCAGGAAGACCGGCCTTTCGAGGAATGCCTCGATGGCCGCGCGGCCGGCCGTGCCGATCTCTTTCAGCGCCTTCCCGCCTTTTCCGATGAGGATCGCTTTCTGCGAGTCGCGTTCGACCGTGATGACGGCTTCGATGAGGTCCTTGCGGCCCGGATTTTCCTCGAATGTCTGGATGTGGACGGCGGTCGCATAGGGAATCTCGTCCTGAAACCGGTGAAAAATCTGTTCGCGGATCAGCTCGCCGACGAAGAACCGTTCCGGCGCGTCGCTGAGCATGTCGGGCGGATAGAACGGCTCTCCCGCAGGGAGCCGGATGCGGATCTGTTCGAGGAGCACATCGAGACCGTCTTTTTTGAGGGCGGAGATCGGGATGACGGCTTCGAAGAGCGCGGCCTGATGCAACGCGTCGATCTGGGGCAACAGCAGCGTCTTTTCGATCCGGTCGATCTTGTTGATGGCGAGCAGCCGGGGCTGTCTGACCGTCCGCATCAGATCGAGGACGGGATCGTCCGCCTCTTCCGGGACGCCCGCCTCCGTGATCATCAGGACGAGGTCGGCGTCGGCCAGCGCCGCCTCCACGGCCTGCGTCATGGCCTTCTGGAGCAGGTATTTGGGCGTGAGCCATCCGGGCGTGTCGAGCAGGATCACCTGATAATCCGTGCCGTTCAGGATGCCGAGCACACGCCGGCGTGTCGTCTGCGGCTTCGGCGAGACGATGGCCAGCTTCTCTGCGATAAGGGCGTTCATCAGGGTCGATTTGCCCACGTTGGGCCGGCCCGCCAGTGCCACATAACCGGACCGGAAGGGTGTATCGGATGTCCTGGACATGATTTTACCCTGTCTTTTTGTTCTTTCGGATCGGTTGATCTCCGCCGTCCTGAGACAGCAGGAGGAAACCGGTTGGAAAGCTTAGTCGAAAGTTACACGTTATGAGTTACCGGATTATCGGGCGGAACAGGAATCATTCCGCCCCCGGTTTCTCATCCCCGGCCTCTGTTTGTGTCAGTACAGCCTCCTGAACTGGACATCGCGGTAATAATGGCGGAGAATCGCGTCGAACTTCTTCCCGCCTTCCGCCATCATCGCCGCACCCGTCTGGCACATGCCGACCCCGTGCCCCCAACCCGCGCCCTTGAGGGCGAATCCATCCTCCGCCTCCCGGACATAAAAGCAGCTGCTCCACAGGGTTGTGGGTGAAAGCGCCTGGCGGATGTTCAGTTCCCCCCGGATGATCGTCTCCCCCCGGGTGCCGGCGATCCGGAGCCGGACGATCCGGCCGGAGACGCCCCGTTCGAGGGGAATCAAGGCGACCGGATCCCCGATGTCGATATGCCGTTTCGCCAGGGCCTGTCGGATTTCATCCCGTGTGAGCCGGACCTCCCATCTGAAATACTTTTTGGTGTAGTTCAGGGAGGCCGGCACCGGATTCCGGTTCGTGTTGCAATGGGACGGCGGATGCGCGTCGATCCAGCGGCGGGCGTTCTCTTCGATGTGGAGCGGGCCGTACCGCCGGAGCGCGTGCGGTCCGTCCAGGGTGCCCTTCAGATAAGCGTACGGCTGTCCGCCCCAGGCCAGATCCACGTCTTCGGTGTGGCCGCCGCATACGCCCCCGAAAATGGCGTCGACCAGCCTGTCGCCGGAGAAGAGGACAATGCCCGCCGTCTCCCGGGCGGCCTGATCGGTCCGCGGATCGCGTTTGGACAATCCGCTGTAGACCTGACAGTGCACCCGGGCACAGACATCGTAGGGATCGGCCTGATGGACGACGCCCCATGCGCCGAGCACCTTGCCCCTCGCCGCGACCGCCTGGGCCTTCAGCGCCTCGAGGGGGAATCCCGGCGGCATCTCTGAGGGGATCACCCCCTCGACGTAGACTTCCAGCGGAACGCGGTTGATGACGGCGAGCAGGCCCGTCGCGTCGAGATCGAACTGGATGATCTCGGGATAGGTCTGGTCTTCGGTACGCTCCCAGTGAAATCCGGAGCCGACCGGGAAATCGTGCAGGGTCACCGAAGCGCCCCGGATCAGGATCGGTCCGGTCGACTTGTATTCCTGTCCCGTCGCGGGATTGACCACGCGCAGCAATCCCTCCGGCCGCCTGCTGACCTCGCGGGTGACGGATGTGCGGACCAGCCCCCCCAGACTGTCGCCCGCGGCGGCCGCCTCTTCGTGTGTGTCGAACACGCCGGAGATAAAGATCCGGTACTGCCGGTTCGTCGTGACGACCCGTCCGCCGAGCACGAGAGGCCGTCCGGAGACACGGATCTCGGTCGCGATGCCCTTCGTTTCGAGTTCCGCGGCCCGGCGCCTGGCTTCGCCCCGGTCGTGCATGGATCCCGCCGTGAGGTGATAAGTCACCCGCCCGGGAACGGACTGGATCACCTCGGCATACCACCGCGAGCCCGGCTGTCCCCCGCCGAAAGGAATTCCCGCTTCGTTCTCGATGCGGAACCGGTCCCGCGCGGTGAATTCGACCCGGCGCAGGCCTTCGAGGAGACCGACCCGTATTTCGGGACTCTCGCGCACCGGCACCCGCGGAGGCCGCACGGCGCAACCCGTGAAGCCGGTCAGCAGGATGACGGCGAAAATACGCTTGTGTATGGAGCGCAAACAGCAAGTCCTTTCTAACGTTCTGATGTCTTTCCGGTCTATGCGAGCCCCTCCGATCGGGCCCCTTACCCGCCCTCCGGACGTTGCGAATGAATTCCCCCCGCCCCGCGTGCCGGGAACAGCCGGCGTGGACGCAGGCGCCTTCGCCCGGGAGAATCCTCCCGGTCCGGCCCGCCCGATCGCCCTGAAAATATACGGACGGATCGGTTAAAATCAAACGTAAAACGTCCGGTCTGATCGCGAAAAAACCGCAAGCCGGACAACCGCAAGCCGTTTCCCGCCGTGTCCTGAACAATCCGTCGCCGGAATAAATAAACCTTGAATTTCTCCGGACCGCTTGCTATGCTTCGGAATCAATCGTCCTCCATCGTGACCCGGCAACTTCCGGCGGAAGGACGGGACCGGACAATCCCCGTAACCGGGCGGGCTTTCCCTGAAGGGGGCTGAAGCGTCGGGAACATCCCCAATGAAAGGCGACAGTCGATGAAAAAACACCTCTTTTGGATCCGCAACCTGGAAGCGGGCGAGGATCTGGAAAACTTCCTGGTCTCCGCCGTCGCCTCGATCCTGATCATCCGGTTGTACCTGAAACTGACCGATTATCCGCAGATCGGCGGAGCGACGCTCCATATCGCGCACATGCTTTGGGGCGGCCTGCTGATGCTGGCGGCCCTCATCATCCTGATCGCCTTCCTGAATCGGTCGGCGCAACGATGGGCCGCCGTCATCGGCGGGATCGGATTCGGCACATTCATCGATGAAGTCGGAAAATTCGTGACCCGTGAAAACGACTATTTTTATCAGCCCGCGGTGGCGCTCATGTATATCACATTCATACTCATCGTCCTCGGTGTCCGGGCCATCCATCACAAACGGATTTATTCGAAGGAAGAATATCTGATGAACACGCTGCGCGTGATCGAAGAGGTGGCCCTGCATGACCTGGACGAGAATGAAAAGAACCGCGCCCTGTCTTACCTCGAGAACACGGACCCGGAAGATCCCCTGGCGGACGCGCTCCGACGCATACTGACCGGGGCCCTCCTGGTGCCGACACCCCGGCCCGGCATCCCGGCACGGATCAAACATGTTTTCCGGGATCTCTACCTGAAGACGACACGATTTCCCGGCTTCACCGTCGCCCTCGTCGTCTTCTTCCTGGTCCAGCTCGTGTTGAAAATGGGGCACGTGATCGCCCTCGTCTTTTTCAAGGGTCTCGGCGTGGACCAAATCTTCGATATCGGGATATTCAGCCGCCTGGCCGAACGGTTCGATAATCTGACCTTCGTCGAATGGGCGGAGTTTGCGTCTTCCCTGTTGTCCGCCGTCTTTGTCTTCCTGGGCGTTATACGGATCACCCGTTCCCGGCTGGCGGCTTTCAAACTGTTTGAACGTTCGGTATGGATCTCTATATTCCTGACCCAGGTCTTCATGTTTTACCAGGAACAGTTCATCGCGCTCGTCGGCCTGACCCTGAATCTCCTGATCCTCGCGGCCCTGCGATACATGATCCACACCGAAGCATCCCGGACCGCCTGATCCGCCGTTCATCGGGAGCAAAACGCATTCCCGGACGACCCGGCGCAGGGTCACGTCCGAGGGATTCCGGTTCCGTCGCGCGGCGTTTTCCATTCTGAAAAAAAACCCTTCAAAATGCAAGCCCTATCCTCCCGTTTCGCCCCGTAATGTTGCCTGGCCCGGAATTTGTAGAAGGGATGATGGGATTCCCTCTGTAATGAAATGGTGACCATCATGCCGGTTCGAAAAATCCGGATCGCCCTGATCGAAGATTCGCCGACGACACGGTTTTTTTACAAATCCGTGTTTGCCGAAACGGGCTTCGAGGTCTTCGAGGCGGAAAACGCCCGGGACGGATGGGCAATCATCTGCGAACAGAAACCCGACATCATCATCCTCGACATGATGATGCCCGATATCCACGGCATCGAATTGCTCAAACGGATCCGGGGCTTCGCATTCTCGAAAGACATCCCCGTTCTGGTGCTTTCTTCGGTCAGCGACGGCGATCAGGTTCAGGCCATTTTCAGGGAGGGCGCGAACCATTTCAGCCTGAAGGGGATGGATTCCCCCGAACTGATCAAGGAACGGGTCTATCAGCTGCTCAAGGACAGAAAAGATAAAGAATCGGAATCTCCCCCGGATAAGGCCGAAGAAGTCGAACGGCAGATCTGGTGGGTCTGATCGGATCCATTTCTTCTTCGTTATTCCAGGATCTTTAATTCTGACCGGTTTGTTGATACTATTTTACCCCGATTGATCCGAATTGATGTGATCTCATCCTCTCCGCCGCAATTTAGGGAATTTTGCCAACTGTCCGATGCCTCCTGTCCCGCCCCTCGCCTCTCACCGCTTACCACTGTGATACAACCCGTCCTTATCATATGTATTGCCCCCCATCCCGCAATCCGGAACCGACAAAGGCCTCAATCCAGGTCACCGAATGCTCCGCATTCCGGAACGCCCTCTCCGGCCGCGCAGCCGAGTTGCCTTTCCGATCATGACACTTGATTCTAACGCCTGTTATGACTATCTTTAAAATCATATGCTGATCCGGAAAATCAAGAAAACCTTCTTCATGCTCGGCAAATTGCTGGCCGACCTGAGGCGGAGACGGAACCTGTACGAACTGGCGAACGACCTTGATTCCCCGGTTGTGGACCGGTATTATTTCGTCTTCCGCGAAGACCGGGTCGCGTCGGGCAAGGATCAGGCGTTGATCCGCAAATTCGACGCGGACGGTATTCCGCTCAACAAGACTTACATCGATGTGGACGGGCGGGAGGATGTCTATTTTCCCATCTCCATCGGGCAGATGGGGCTGGCGGTGTTTCACACCTTTCTCGAAACACAGTCCGAAACGGACAGGACCCGTTTCCTGAAATTCGCGGACTGGTTCGTCCGGCATGCGGAACACGATCCGGAATGCGGCGCACGTTGGATGACCCATGTGCCGCTGCCCCAGTACGGGAATCCCGGCCCCTGGCAGTCCGCATTCTCGCAGAGCCGGGGCATCTCGATCCTGGTCCGGGCGTTTCGGCTCACGCGGGAGAAGCGGGTCGCGGAACTGGCCGAATCGGCGCTGATCCCCTTCACCCGGCCGGTGGATGAGGGAGGCGTCACCGTCTTCACCCCGTGGGGTCCGTTCTACGAGGAGTACCCGGCTTCCGCTCCCACCCTGGTCCTGAACGGGATGATCTTCGCGCTCTGCGGCGTTCAGGATTTCGTCCGCGTGTTTCCGGATCATCCAGAGGCGCGCCGCATCCTGGAGGACGGCATCCGGACGCTCGAGGGCATCCTCCCGGAATACGACCTGGGATACTGGTCGCGCTACAACCTCTGCCGGATGGACGGGTATCCGGATCCGGACCCCGCGACGCTCGGATATCAGCGGCTTCATGTCGTGCAGCTGGAGATGCTCCACCGGCTCACCGGGAAGGATGTCTTCCGCGAATTTGCGGAACGGTTTCGGAAACAGGACCGTTGGTGGAACGCCCTCCGGATGTACCGGATCAAGCACCGGGCGCTGCGCCGGTTGAAACGGTTATGATCCGCGGACAGGATTGCACATGGACGGGAATACGTCATTTTCTACGGTTTGTGAATCGATCGCGATATGGAAGACGGGATGACCGCGCATGATCCGGTAATCGGCCTCTCTATCCGTTCCGGCTCCCCGCTGCACGCCGAATGGATGTACACCTGGAAGCAGCTCTTCCGGATGCTGGGGATCCCTTTCTCCCTGATCACGGACGGGCGCATCCCGCCGGTCGTGATCCGGTACGGCGAGCCTGAAATCTCCATCCCGGAAGACCGTTTCGTGATCCGGATCCCTGAAACGGTGTCCGGCGTCCCCTTCATCCGGAACGTCCCCAAAGCGGCCCTGAGGGTCATCCGCACGGAAGAGGCGGAATCGTCGCCGCCGTTCTGTGATGCGTTGTACTATGCGCCGCCCCCCCCCTCCGGCGCGGTCTGGATGCAGGATTCCGGGGGGCTCGGATGCGCCGTCACCGTATCCGAACGGGACGCCCGCTGCGCAATCGACATCCCCGCCACGGCCTTCTATTTCTTCTCCCTCGCCAATGAGCGCAGAATCACCGAACGGGACGCCTACGGACGTTTCCGCCGGACCGACAGTCCGCTGGGTTCGGCGATTTATGACACGCCCGTCGTGGACAGGCTGGTGGCCCTGCTCCGCGCCCTGATCCGGCATGGATGCCGGCGTCAGGGCGTGCCCCCGCCGCCATTCGGGTCATGGCCCGGCGGCCGCGCTTTCGCCCTGGCACTCAGCCACGATGTGGACCGGTTTCACAGCTGGACATGGTCGAAGATCCGGCGCGCCATGAAATCGTCTCCGGGATTCAGAACGGCCAAAACGGTCCTGAAGTCTCTGGTCAGACCGGACAACCGGTCCGGAAATTTTCGGTTCATCCGCCGGATCGAAAAACGATACGGCGGCACATCCACGTATTTCATCGCCGGGATAGCCAGATCGCCGCGTGACCCGGATTACGATCCGGACGACCCGCGGATCCGGAAAAATCTGGGCCTGTTTTCAGGAATCGGGCTGCACGGCTCCGTCTCGGGCGCAAGCCGGCCCGGATTGACCGCCGGGGAGAAGAAACGTGTCGAATCGGTCACGGGCCGGAAAATCCTGGGGATACGATCCCATTACCTCGCGTACGATCATGAAAAAACATTTCGTCACAATCTGGAGGCGGGGTTCCTGTACGACAGCACGCTGGGTTTCTACAGGGCGCCCGGATGGCGATGCGGGACAGGCCTTCCGTTCCGCGTCTGGGACTGCACGACCCGGGCAGAACTCGCCTTCTGGGAGCTTCCGCAAATCCTGATGGGAACCAGCCTGTATTATGAGAAATATTGCAACCTGACCGCAAAAGCCGCCTGGCCGCTGGTCTTTGCGATGCTGCAGGAAACCGCGAGAAATCGGGCGTGTATGACGATCAACTGGCACAACAACAACCTGCATCCCGGGGATGCGACGGGATACACCGCCCTGTACGAGAAAATACTCGACTGGACGAAACGGCAAAACGGCTGGATCGCCTCGACGGATGAGATCGTCCAATATTTCATCGGGAAAGACCAGGAACCGGGGCATTGACATGAAGGATTCCGAAATACTCCGGCCATTGGAGGATGCGTATTATGAGGCGCTGGGCCATCCCAAACCCTCGAAACCGTTCGGACTGAAGGAGCGGTACCGCTTTCATCGGGCGGCCTCACGGATGCGGCCGGGAAGCGTGCTCGATGTGGGGACATTTTACGGCGATTTCCTGAAATCGGTCCTGGACGCCGATCCGGACCGGGTCGTGTTCGGGACAGAAATCAACCGGACCCGCAGGGACCTGTCGAACGGGCGGATCGGCCGCCGGGCGGTCCGGATTGACTTTCGTAACGGCGCGCTCGAGACGTTCGAGGACCGGAGTGTGGACAATGTCGTCTGTCTCGAAGTGATTGAACACCTGCCGGACGACGGCTTCGCCGTGCGCGAGCTGTGCCGCGTGGCGCGGAAACGGGTGCTGATCTCGGTGCCTTTCAATGAAACACTCAGAGAACATCTGTGCATACACTGCCATCGCTACACGCCGGAAAACGGGCACAGACGATCGTATCATCACGGTTCTTTTCAGCCGCTGCTTCCGGAGGGATGGGTCGTGCGCGAGGAAGTCGCATTCGGACATGCCGTCAGCCGCATGCTGGCGTCGCGGATGCCGGATCGTGCCTGGGCGGAACGGATCATCCGTGTTTTGGACGCCTGTCTGCGCAGGCTTTCGCCGGCATACAATCAGTGGCTGTTCGTGGTGCTCGACCGCGGATAAAACACATCCCTGTCGGGTGCTGATCATGGAATGGTTCCGGGTTGCCGATCATTCCATGAAGCATTTTATTAAGAAACAGGATGAATCCCAGGATGATGACCGACGAGGCTCTGGAACAAATCAGGATCTATCTTTCCCGGACCGGAAAACATGCCCGGTATCAGCAACTTCCCGAATTTCTGCCCGAACCGGTCCGCCGGAATTTTCGTGTCCGGGCCACCCGGCTGGACGCGCAGCGCTATGCCTGGTTTTCATCCCGGGTGGATCTGAGGGACAAGACCGTGATCGAGATCGGCGCCAACGGAGGATATTTCACGCTCAGGATGGCCCGCGACCACCGGGCCCGGGTGATTGCCTATGAACCCTTCGAGGCGCATGCGGGACTGATCCGGCTTTTTTCGGAAATAACGGGTCTCGAAGACCGCATCACCCTGCGTCAGACTCCGGTGACGCTCGCCTCCATCGACGCATTGCCCCGGGCGGATGTGCTGGTCTTCCTGAACGTGCTGCAGCATGCCGGCCATGATTTCGACGATCCGCTGACTCCGGACCGGTGGCGGGCCTTTGCGGTCTCGTATCTGAACAAACTGACCCGGATCGCGCCCGTCATGGTGTTTCAAACCGGTTACACGCTGGGCGGTTCCGCAGGAAGAATATGCGAGGATCGAAAGATCATCCCCTTTACCCGTTCCCTGTTGATCGAGTCGGGCTGGAATCCGAAACGGCACGGCCTGTTGATGCGGTATCCGCTGAATGACAGGGAAGCCGTCTACCGGGACATGCCGGCGGACACGCCATGGCCGCCCCCCCTGTCCAACACCTTCGCGAACCGTCTCACGAACAGAATCCGTCATCTTGTGCGTTTCTCGCGTCCCGTGACCACGTTGCGGTTTGCCCAGCGGCCCCTGATCATCTGCGAGGCGAAATGAGAACGGCGTTGTGTTTTCTCTCGACCAACGACAGGGCCGTGGTCGCCTGCGTCCGGTCCCTCGTGCGTCGGGGCGTCCCGGTCCGTTTGATCCCGAAACGGGGCGCGCCGCCCGATCCGTTCCGGTTCACCGCCTACGCCTCCCGGACTGACAGAAAACGGCCTTATGCGGATCCGTCGGATCCGGTCCGGTTCCATGACAGTCTCCTTCAAATATTCAAAACCTATCCGGAGTCCGTGATTTTACCCACCGGCGAGGCGCTGATCCGGGGTCTGTTCGAGGAAGAAGCCCTGCTCCGCCGGTTCGGGGTCACACTGCCCGTACCCGATCCGGACCTGTATCACCGGGTCTCGGACAAGGGGTCTTTCGTCCGGTGGATGGCCGAAAACGACTTCCCGGTCCCGCCCCGGATCACGCGGTCTCCCGCAATCCGGGATGTGCCTTTCGTCATCAAGCCGGAAAAAGGCGTCCTCAATGGACAAAAACAATTTCCCCCCGTCCTCGTGCTGGACCGCTCCGATTACCGGCGGCGTAAGGCCCTGATCGGCCGCCCGGATGTGTTCTTCCAGAAATGGCTGCCGGGCGACAGTTATTATTACTGCGCGCTGTATCGCCGCGGCGAACGCATTTTATATTTCACCCAGCGGAACCTGGTCCAGCAGCCTCACGGGAAGTCGATCATCCGGGCCGCACCGTGCCGTTTGCCCCGGTCGTTATGCGGCCGTGTGGATGACATCATCTCCGAAACGCGCTGGTCCGGCCCGCTGATGATGGAATTCCGGTTGCACGAAAACCGGTATTATGCGATCGAAATCAACCCCCGGCTCTGGGGTCCCCTGCAGCTGGCCCTGGACAACGGAGTCGATTTCCCCTGTGCCCTGTACCGTCTTTCCGTGGACGGGATGTTCGATGTGCCGGATCCCGGAACGTACGTCCCATCGTCCGGCCGGGGTTATCTCTGGATTTCCGGTTATGTGCAAGGGATGCTGCTGAAAACCGGCCCAAAAGGCCGGTTTCAACGATTCCGCCCGGCAGGCAAGAACACGATGCCGTTCCGGGACGTCTGGTTTCGACCGGACACCTGGGTATTCGGATGTCTCGAAGGACTGTTTGTGCTTGTCAAATGGATTCTGTCAAGGACCCGGCGCACGGCGCCTGAAAAACCGGGATTCCACGATGTATGATCGTCTGAAAAAAACGGCCGGCCAGTCTTTGATTTACAGCCTCGGCAACGTCGCGACCAAACTGATCGGCATTGTGCTGCTGCCGCTGTACACGAATTATCTGTCCGTATCGGATTTCGGCAAACTGGCGATGATCGAGGTCTCGTTGCTGTTGCTGCTCCAAGTCCTGATTCTGGGGCAGAACCAGTCCGTCATCCGGTTTCAGGTGCAGGCGGACTCCCCGGAGAAATCGGCGGCCATCGTCTTTACACTGATGCTGTTTGTCGTGTCCGTCGGGGGGCTTTCCTCCGCCGTGATCTTCTCGATGGCCGTTCCCATCTCCACCTGGCTCGGTCAACCCGCCCGGTTTGTCATCGTCGTGAAACTGGCCTCGCTGGTCCTGTTTTTCAGGATGCTGACGACCATGGCGCTCAGCGTGCTCAGGGCGAACGAGAAATCGGCCTTCTTTGCCGTGGTCAACATTTTGAAATTCATGACGCTTCTCGTCCTGAATCTTATTCTGGTCGGGCGTTATCGGATGGGGCTGCAGGGCATATTCTACGGATATCTCGCCAGTGAAATACTCCTGTTGCTGACGGTGACCCCCTATATGCTCGGGCAATGCCGTCTGTCCTTGAATTTCCGTAAACTGAAGAATGCGGTTCTTTTCGGCATCCCGATGGTGTTTGCCTCTCTGGCCATGACGGCGTTGCTGTTCTGTGACCGGTATCTTCTCAAGATTCTGGTGGATTTCAAGGAGGTCGGCCTGTACGATTTCGGCAACCGGATCGCCGGCGTACTCAACGTCCTGTTCATCCGTTCCTTTCAGATGAGCCTCCTCCCCATCGCCTATAAAATATACGGCCAGAAGGGCGACCGGCGCTATTACAGCAAGATCCAGACCTATTTCGTGTATCTGCTGGCCTGGGTCGGCCTGGCCCTCTCGGTTTACGGTCCGGAATGGATCGCCCTGCTGGCCCAGAAGCCGGATTACGCGGCCGCGGTACCGGTTGTCACTCTGATTGCCCTGGCCCATGTCGCCAACGGCGCCAGGCAGTCGGTTTCCCTGGGTCTTCTGTTAAAAAACCATACGCGGATCCTGGCGATCTCCACCCTGGGATCCGCCGTGGTCAATGTGTTGCTGAATCTGCTGTTGATTCCCCGCTTTCAGATGATAGGCGCGGCGTGGGCCACGGTGTTGTCCTTTTTCCTGCTTTACCTGTGGACCTGGTTCGCGGCCCACCGTGTCTTTCCCATACCCTATGAACATTCGAAATTATTGAAGATCCTCGGGGTATCGGCCTGCATTTATTTCATTTCGGGCGCCGTTCATTTCCAATCGGCGCTTCTGGTCATCGCCGTGAAGGCGGTCCTGTTGATGCTCTTTCCCCTGCTGCTCTATCTCTGGGGATTCTATGAACCGGTCGAGCTCGAACGCATCCGCCGGTTGCCGGGCGCCGTCCGCCTCAGGCTTGCGTCGTGGCGGAGGAGCAAACGATGAAATATCTCTTTGTCCGCCTGTTTGGGGGGGTCACGGGGCTGCTCTTCCTCTTGGCCCTCGTCGTGGGGGTGGGTCTGCATCTCTACACGCAGCGCGTCGTCGGCCAGCTGCGCGATGAGGCGCGCGAGATCGTGCAGTTCTACGCGCAGACCGTGGGCGAGGTGGCCGCGGCCGAATCGGAAGACCTCACCTTTCTCTTCGACCAGATCATCCGGCGCATCCGTTTCCCACTGATCCAGACCGATGCGGACCACAATCCCGTCAGCTGGAAGGAAATCGGCGTCGATCCGGAAGACCGATCACCCGAGGCGCTCGACCGGGTCCGCGGCATGCTGAGGAGAATGGACCGGGAGATCGACCCGGTCGCGATCAAATACGAGGAGACACCCCTCGGCTACCTGTATTACGGGGACAGCCGCCTCATCTGGCAACTCCGGTGGCTGCCCTATGTGCAGATGGCGATCATCGGTCTTTTCATCCTCATCGGCCTGGCCGGATCGGCACAGAGCCGCCAGAGCGAGATGCGGTCCATCTGGGTGGGCATGGCCAAGGAAACCGCGCATCAGCTCGGGACCCCGATCTCATCGTTGATGGGATGGGTGGAACTGCTCCGTTCCGGCAACATCCCGGAAGGGGCCCGGGTCTACGCAGACATGGAAAAGGATCTGGCCCGGCTCGTCCGGGTGACGGGGCGTTTCTCCCAGATCGGATCCAGACCGGATTTGCAGGCGACGGACCTGGCTCCCGTAATCCGGGAAGTCTGCGAGTACATCCGCAGGCGCACGCCCCGGTCCGGACGGCGGGTCGAGATCGAGGAGCGGTACGAATCCGTCCCGAGAATCCGGCTCAACGGCGACCTGTTTCAGTGGGCTGTCGAGAATGTCATGAAAAACGCGCTCGACGGGATGGACAAGGAAGACGGCCGGATCATTGTCCGGGCGGGCGCTGAAAAAAACGGAAAAAAAGTATTCCTCGAAATCGAGGACAACGGACGCGGCATCGAGGAAACCCTGAAGAAGAAGATTTTCAAACCCGGATACTCGACCAAGAAACGGGGATGGGGCCTGGGCCTCTCGCTCGCGCGCCGCATCGTCCAGGAATATCACGGGGGACGGCTCTATGTGAAGGAGACGCGGCCGGGCCAGGGCATGACCCTCCGTTTCGAACTGAAATCGTGACGGATGAGGAACTTTCTCATGTCACCGGATATTTTCCCGTATCATTACCGCAGGTTTTTCCCTTTGGATGTGTTCCAACTATTGGATGTCACCTCGCATGAACAGAACGGCGGCGGACGATCAGGCCCTGATGGCACGCGTCAAGGCGGGAGACGAAAACGCATTCCGCGACATCGTCCTCTTTAATCAGGACCGCGTGATCCGTCTCTGCCATCGCTACGTCGGCAACCAGGCGGACGCCGAGGAACTGGCCCAGGAAGTATTCATCCGCCTGTACCGGACCGCAGACAGGTACGAGCCCGCCGGAAAACTATCCACCCTGCTTTACCGGATCGCCGTGAACCTGTCTCTCAATTTCATCCGGGACAGGAAGCGGAGGCGTCTCTTCTCCCTCGAATGGTTCAGGAATGGTGGGGAATCCGTGTATACCCGAAACGGGGAAGAGCGGCCGGATGTCCTCCTGGAACAGGAGGAACGGCGGCGCCTGGTGCGCCGGGCCATCGACTCGCTGCCCGAAAGCCAGCGCACGGCCGTCATCCTCAAACGATTCGAGGACCTTTCCTATGAAGAGATCGCGGATGTGATGGGCTGTTCCGTCGCCTCGGTCGAGTCACGTCTTCACCGGGCCAGGCAGACTCTGAAAAAAAAGTTGCGGCCCCTGATCGGTTGACCGCAGGTTTTCATCGCGGGAGGTGTTTCAATGGATGAAGGAAGGACAAAGAAGATGCGGTGCAAGAACGCGAGAAAAAACATATCCGTCCTGATCGACGGTGAACCCGCCCCCGATATCCGGGATAAAATCCGGGAGAAACTCCGCGACCATCTCGCGTCCTGCGAGGCATGCCGGACGCATCTGTCGGAAGCGTCCGCCGTGTGGGATATGCTCGTCCTGCCGGATCCGGAACCGGCGCCCTATCTCTACACCCGGATCCGGGCGCGGATCGAATCCGGGACACGCATCTCCCGCGCGGGCGGATGGGAACGTCTGCTCCTGCCCGCCGCCGGCGCCGCCGTTCTCGCCCTCGGCATTTTTCTCGGCAGCCGGATCGACCCGAACGAACAGGGCGGCACGGTGCTGACGGCCGAGGAATTCTTCGGCCCGCTCGACCGGGACGTATTTCAGGATTTTCCGGCCGCCTCACTGGGCGCCGTATACTTGACCTATGCCCTCGGGGGAGGTGAGGAATGAAAACCAGGCTTCTTATGGCAGGATTGATTCTGTCCCTCGCTTTCAACCTGGGTTTCCTGGCCGCGGCCGGATACCGTTATTTTGAAAACCGGAAAGCCGGGGACCGGATGATTCGCGTCGGAAGCACGCCGGACAGCAGCCGTCACATGACGGGATTCGAACTGGCTCCGGAGCAGGCCCGCAGGATCCGGCAAAAACGGATGTCCTTTCAGCCCCGGGTACAGGAAATCCGGATGAGACTGCACGAAGAACGGACCGCCATCGCGGATCTGTTGACGCATGAACCCGTCGACACGGCCCGGATCGTCCGCAAAATCGAAGGCATGAGCCGGTTGCGGTGTGAAATCGAAAAGGAAGTGGTCTTTCAACTGCTGCGCGAACAATCCGAATTGACCCCGGAACAGCGCCGGCGCTTCATCCGGATGATGACGGACCGGATGATCGCGGATCAGAGAAACCGCTTCCCGCCGGATTCACCGCCCGGATCGAAACGCCTGATCAGGCGGCGTTTGATGAATGACCGGGGTGTCTTGGAGGAATTTGTTGAAACTCATCAACCCAAGGAGGAATAAGATGAAACACGTACGGAACATGCCGGTGCTCCCCCTGATCCTCGTATTCGCCGTAACGGCCCTGGCGACGGGACAGGAGATGCAGAAACGCATGAAACTCATGCAAAAAGGTGTCGAGATCGAAGGAGGCGCCGGATGCGGGGTAATGTGCAAGGGCGTCGACCTGACCGAAGACCAGGAGAAACAGGCTGCGGAACTCCGGAAGGCACGGGACCGGGAAATCCTCGGGCTGACGGCCGATCTCAAGGTGAAAATCGCGGAACTCCAAAAGCTGGTCATCGAAGAAAACCCGTCCCGTTCAGCCGTCGGGAAAAAAGTCGATGAGATCGGAGCCCTGAAGACGCGCATCCACAAGGCGCGGGTGAATCACCGGCTCGCGGTGCGGGAAATCCTGACCCCGGAACAGCGCGTCCGGTTCGACAAACAGTCCGGACGGTCCTGCGGCCCGATGATGCAAAAACGGATGATGTGGATGGACGACGAGGAAGCGCCCGCCTTCCGCAGGACGGGAAGGCCCCGTCGGGCGAAATGCTGGGGTGCTTCCCCGGAAGAAGATGCGAAGTCTGAGACAGAAAAGGGCAGATAGTCATTCCCCATCCAAGGAGAATTTCTCCAGCCTGGGACGTTCCGTCCCGGGCTTTTTCATTTTAAAAATTTTCCCCCTTTCCTTCGCGCGGCGGATTGGTTATATTGGTTCATTCTGAACCGGATCAAAGGAGAACCCATGCCGCGAATCCTCTTTCTCTGGATTTTCTTGCTTTTCGGCTTACCGCTTTCGGCCCAAAACGGCACGCTCCGGATCGGCACCAACCTCGCCGGGCCATCCGACTGGGGCGCGGAATGGCCGTTTGCGGACATCATGAAATACAGCCGCCGGTGGATCACCTTCAATGCGGAATGGGTGGAGGGGGGAGAGAATCCCTGGGACACGGGGGTGCTCGACCGGATTCCGGTGGACGAACACGGGTATCCGCTGGAACTGCCGGTTCCTGTGGAGGGAACCGAAACGGCTCAGGTCGTACGCACGGTGTGGCACAATACCACTCTGAAGGAAGGAATCTACACGGTTCTCTACGACGGCGAGGGCCGGATCGCCATCGGTTTCGACGGAACCGTCCTCACGGAATCGCCGGGCCGTATCACGTTCGACTATCTGCGTCGCGATGGGATTCTGGCGCTCATGATCCTGGAATCCAAGAAGTCCGATCCCGTGCGCAACATCCGGGTGCTGTTGCCGGGAACGGACGAGGCGGAGGGGCGTGATCCGTGGAGTGCGGAATGGCTGGAGAAACTCGAACCGTTCGGGACCCTTCGCTTCATGGACTGGGGGCTGACGAACAATTCGCGGCTGAAAACCTGGGAAGACCGCCCGCATGTGGACGATTATACCTATACGATCCGGGGCGTCCCCTATGAATGGATGATCGCGCTCTGCAACCGGAAACAGGCCGGCTGCTGGGTGTGCGTGCCGCATGATGCGGAGGATGAATACATCCGTCAAATGGCCCGCCTGTTCCGGGACGGGCTGGATCCCTCGCTCAAAATCTATGTGGAATATTCCAACGAAATCTGGAACTGGATGTTCGACCAGACCCATGCGCTTTATGAGAACGGCGAGCAGGACATGCCCTGGCCGGAACGGATCGTCCCCTTCATCCAGAATGCGATGGACATCTGGACCGAAGAATTCGCCGGACGGTTGGACCGGCTGGTACGGGTGGCCGGTGTCCAGGCCGCCTGGCAGGACGTCAGCAACCGGATCGTTTTCAACCTGCGGCCCGGCAGCATCGACGCCTTCTCCCCGGCCGCGTATTTCGGTTTATCGGATGAAGGATATGCGGCGCTGGAACGGCTCGGCGGCGCGGCCTCCGCGGAGGACGTGCTGTTCTGGGCCCGGGAAGGGATGCGGAACGATTCTTTCCCCTGGATGAAAGCACAGGATCGGGAAATCTCCCGCAGGCTCGGCCTGCCCATGATCTATTACGAGGGCGGCCAGCACCTGACTCCCGATCCTTTCGGTTCGGATCAGCCCTACGGCCGGGCCCTGATGGACGCGCAGACCCACCCGGGCATGTATGACCTGTACACGGAATGGTTCGACTCGCTTCGGACATTGATACCCGAAAGCGAATCCGCCCTGCTGATGAATTTCTCGTTTATCGGACAGAAAAACGGACAGTACGGCAGCTGGGGCGTGCTCGAAAGCCAGTTCGGCCAGTTCCCGCCTTACAGGGAATCGGCGCCCAAGTATCAGGCGATACTCGACGCCCTGACCGAACCTTCGGCGGCGGGAACCCGGGAATCCGGTCCCGCGGGCCTGATTCTGGACCCGGTCTTTCCGAATCCGTTCAACGGCCCGGCGACCGTCGTACTGGCGTTGCGCCGTCCGGAACGGGTGGATCTTTCCGTGTTCGATGCGCGGGGACGCAGGGTACAGACCCTGCGGGAAGGATGGATAAAAGCCGGAAGGCATACGTTCGTATGGGATCCGGCCGGCGCGCCGTCGGGGGTCTACTTCATCCGGCTGGTAACTGCCGGGGGAACCGTCACGCGCCCCTGCGTCCTGATGAAGCAAGCCCGTTTTCACATCATCTCAACGGCCTGCGTGGAAAGGAACACCGCCTCATCTCATCTCATCGCTTTCCGCTTTCCGCTTTCTGCCTACTGCCAACTGCTTTTTCTCCTCGTCACGCGTCACGGTCTTCTCCGAGTTCCTCCAGAGACTTGCCCAGGTTTTGACGATGGGTAATGTGTTTCTTCAGATTGTTGGACAGGTTTAGTTCCTTCAGCAACCCTTTGTCGGGTTTGAACCGGATGTGTATCGTGCCGTCCAGGCGGACGGTGGGCGCAAACAGCCCGATCCCCTCCAGCCGCAGGGGACGCGCATACCGGCAGCAATTCAGCAGATTCGCGCCCAGTTCATAGATTACCCCGACCACATCGGCAGGAACCAGCCCGGACCGCGCGCTGATCTCATTCATCAGCTCCCGGGGTTCCATGGGATCGTTCAGCTTCAACCGCGGCAAACGCGCGTTATGGTCTGTCAGGTTCATGGCGGATTCTCCTTCCTGCGCAATCCGGGGATCCCCGGGGGTCCCGGACGGAAAGAGGCCTTTATCCCGCCCGAAACAAACGGAAGCGTTTACAGAAACTCCTGTGAAATGTCGCGATATCTATCGGAGAAATCAATAAAATTCGATGGATTTAGTACATGATTCGGCGAGTTTCCCGGAATATCCGCCGAGTTTTCCGGAATATTCGGCGAGTTTCCCGGAATATCCGCCGAGTTTTCTGAATAATTCGGCGAGTTTTCTGAATAATTCGGCGAGTTTTTAAAAAAATTCGGCGGGTTTAATCCCGAAGCTCCTTGCAATTTCCCGAAAACTCCCGTAGAATGGGACAGATCCATCCGTTCATCCCCGATCTTGGACCTCTGTTTCGGAAATCCCGCCCTTTATTCATCAGGCCGGACCCCAGAAAGACAGGCTTCAAACCCGCCTCTTGGGACGTCTTCGCCGCAGACCTCCTCATTACGCGTCACGGCCATCCTCGTCTCGCGTTCTGCGTCTCGCGTTTAGCGACTCATGTTTTTAGTTTAGCGTTTCGTGTCGCGCAATTCTGCTTTCTGCTTTCCGCTTTCCGCTTTCCGCCTACTTCCAACTGCCTACTGCTTTTTCTCCTCGTCACGCGTCACGGCTTTCCCGTCACCCGCTGCGCCCGGACCCCGAAATCCACGTTGTCTTTCACCCACTCGAAAAACCGTTGCTGATCCTCGAACGGTGTTTCCGGGATCAGGATCCCGGGATCCTTCCAGGCCCGCATGACCGCGGCGTCCTGGGTCCAGATCTTCACCCGCTGGCGCCTCACGCGGGTCTGCCATTGCCTCCCGGTCACGGGATCGGTGTAGAGCAGCCTCAGTGTCACGCTCCGCGCCAGGCGCTCGATCGGCTGAAGGTTCAGGATCCTGAAATCCGTGACCGCCTCTGATTTCACATCGGGGATGCCGTCGCTGACCATGACGATCGAGATCGGCCTCATCAGGAGGTTCTTGTTCTTCACGGTCAGGGCGACCTGTTCGAAGAACGCGTTGTAATCCGTGAAGGGATTGAGGGCCTCCTTCGGGAAAATCTCGCGCAGCTTCTCCGCGATGGCCCCGACCGGTTTGTTTTCGAATGTCTGCACGGGATAAAAGGTCTTGGGTTCATCCGCGGTGGCGCCGCCGATGGATCCGACGAAAAGCACGTTCGGCTTCTCCAGCCCTCCCAGTCCGTGGAGATGCGCGTACAGATAATGCGCGAGAAAATCGATCGCGTCGTCGAAATGTCCGCCCTTGACGAAAGAGCCGCTGACGTCCACGCCGACGAAGAGCGAAAGGCGCGGTTTCTGCGCAGGATCCTGGACGCCGCCGCAAGCCGCGAAGATCGCGATTGCGCAGACACACGTTGCCATCCTGAACGGAATTCCTTTCATGGACTTCCTCCCTGGAAAAAGGTGCGCGACTCCCCTGACGGAGGACCGGTTCTCAAGGCCCGGCGGGGGTCGATCGGAACCTCCCCTCATTCCGGAAAACGCGCATCCGGAGGCACCGGACGATTTTTCTCCCCGGACCCGGATCCTTTTTCCGGGCGGGGCGCGGACCGGACCGGCTTTTCCTTCGAAACCGCCTGGATCAGGCTGCTCGACGGTTCGAGATCCGCAAGCGTCCGCAGGGGCAGTTCGAACAGGTGTTTGGCCGTGAAAAGCAGGACGATGAAATTGACGGCCGCAGCGATCACCTGCAGGGGCGGCACCAGCAGGGCGCCCAGGAAATCGGCGCCCCGCTTCTCGAGCCATTCGGATTCCCGCCGGATCTGGCCGAACAGGCCGGATGTGGCGGGCAGATACTGGATTCTCGGGACGGCCTGACGCGGCACGGTCTCGATCTTCTCGGCGTGGATGATTTTCAGGATGAAGGGCGTCCCTTTGGAGGCGAACAGGAACCAGGAAAGGCTCCGGATGCCGAACCATACGCCGAACGCGACCAGGATGATCACGACGGGGCCGGGATTGAATTGCTCGGAATACTGGGCGAACCAGGGCACGAGCGCGTCCACGAATTCACGGTACAGGAACATGACCTCCACCAGCATCACGAACAGCTCCACGAACGCCATACCGAGGATGGCCATGACGCGTTTTTTGCGGGCCGTCTCGAAGAGACTCTGCAGCATGGCGTAACTGGCCAGGACGATGAAGAAGAGAAAGACGAACAACGGCACCTGGATCGCCGCCTCCGAAATCTGCCGGGTCGTGGCCACATAAAGCACGTCTGTGACGAGCGGCGTGGTCACGAAGGTAAAGATCAACGCCTCGATCAGGCACCAGAACAGCGTGAGCGTCAGGGCGATCCAGGGCACCGAGGCTTCCATGACCCCGCGCGCGGCCGCCGCGAGCACCCGGAACGGGAAGAAGAAGATGTCCGTCACGATCGACCAGACCATCATCAGCACGATGCGGAAAAGGCCCAGAACCACGAGAACCGATTCGAACACGAAGCGGAAGATGCCGCCCCAGAACAGGAAGAACGATTTGGCCAGTTCCCACCACGTGACGATGAGCGAGACCAGAAACGCCTGCCGGTTGTGCCGGAAGATCACCGTGAAGATCGAAACGATCGTGATCCAGCACGCCGCGATGAACGCAGCCGCGGGCAGGAGGAGAAACAGACGCTTGAGGAACAGGATCGAAGATGGATCGTCCGCGCCCCAGCAAAACCCGAGAAGGGCCCCCTGAAACAGCATGGGGAAAAACAGCACGGAGAGGGTCTGGACAACCGGCGTGTTCTCATTCATGGGAATCCCCCTTCTTTTGAGGACCGAGATCGAATCGTTGGAATGTACATTCCAGCCGGATCATTGTCAATGGAAATATACGGCGGATCCGGCTCCGTGTTTCAGGGCCGTTTCCGGGCCCGCCTTGCATTCCGCACTTGACTTTGATTCGTAAATTTTTCATTTTGGGATGCGGGCCGGGAGCCCGCGACAGCAATTTGCCGGGATATAACGCATCCACGCTTTTTGTGCCGACATGGCGCATTTTTTGCAGGAATCCTGAACACATGGGTTTCTCGAATCGGATTAAAACATCGGGACGGCAGCGCATCCGGGTCGGCGCCGGATATGGCACGGGGAAAACGGGTGTATGAAAATCGCCCTCCTCTCGGACATTCACGCCAATCTGGAAGCGTTCGAAGCGGTGATGCGCCGCATCGGGGAGGCGAATGTGGATCGGGTTGTCAGCCTGGGCGATGTCGTGGGATACGGCCCGGATCCGGACGCATGTGTGGACCGGATCGGGACCATCGCGGACATCCGGCTCTGCGGCAACCACGACCAGGCCGCGCTCGCCGAAACGGATCCGGCCGACTTCAACGAGGATGCGCGCAATGCGATTTTGTGGACGCGGCGGGTCATCGCGGGACAAACCGCGGAAAAGCTGAAGTCCTATGCGATGCTCTGTGTCGAGGAAGCGTGGATGGCCGTCCATGCCACGCCCGAGGCGCCCGCACGATGGGAATACCTGATGACCGGAGCGGACATCCGGCGAAATCTGGAGATCATCCCGGCCCCGGTCTGTTTCGTGGGCCACTCGCATTATCCCGGCATTTTTGAGCGGACCAAAACCGGTGAGATTCTGGAACACCGGACTACTGAGATCCGGCTCGCCGAAGGGAGCCGGTATCTGATCAACGTGGGCAGCGTGGGCCAGCCGCGGGACGGCGATCCCAGGTCCGCCTTCGGCCTGCTCGACACGGACGCCGGCGTCTTTCGCCTGCTCAGGACGGAGTATCCCATCCTGCCCGTGCAGCAGAGAATGGCGGCGGCCGGACTGCCGCCCAATCTCATCGACCGCCTGGCCATGGGATTCTGAGATCGGAAACACAGCACAAGGGGGAAGATCATGTTTGCGCCTGAAATGGAATCACGGGACGCGTCGTTTTCGAAGGAACAGTTTGAGTCTGTGCTCGGCTGCCTGGCGGAACTCGTCGAGAAACTCCGGGTCTCCGCCGTGCTGCTGATCAACAGTTCGGGCCGCGTCCTGGCGCGCAGGGCCGGGGATTCCGATCAGGGCGATCCGGCCGTGATGGGCGCGCTCGCGGCCAGCACCTACCTCGCCGCGGGCGAGATGGCGTCGATGCTGGGCGAACGCTCCAATTTTAAAATGGTCCTCCATGAGGGCGAGCAGCACAACATCTTCATCTCCTCGGTGGGAGAGGATTATTACCTGGTCATCGTATTCCGGACCTCCGTGGCGCTGGGCATGGTGCGGCTCTTCGCCAGACGGGCCGTCGGGCGGCTTCTCCCAACACTGAAACAACAACAGCCCGCGACGGATTTCGACGCGCTGTTCGACCGGCATTTCCAGACGCTCCTGGGAGAAGAACTGGACAGGACATTCAGGGATTAGAAACCATCGGAAGGATACCGTCATGTTTATCCACTGGGCACTGCGGGAGATTCATCTGAAAATCGTGTATTACGGACCGGCGCTGGGCGGCAAGACGGAAAACATCAAATATATCTATTCGAAGATCGATCCGGCCCTCAAAGGCGAAATGATCATGCTGAAATCCAAGGAAGACCGGACCATCTTCTTCGATTTCCTCCAGCTTGAAGTCGGACAGATCGACGGCAAGAAGCCGAAATTCAACCTCTACACCGTGCCGGGCCAGGTGCACTACGACCACACCCGCAAGGTCGTCCTGAACGGCGTGGACGGCATCGTCTTCGTGGCGGATTCGCAGCGCGAGATGATGGACGCCAATCTCGACACCCTGCTCGATCTCGAGAAACAGCTCATCGCCCGCGGTAAAACGCTGGAAGATTTTCCCTGGGTGCTCCAGTACAACAAGCGGGACCTTCCGAATATCGAAACCGTCGATGCGATGGAAAGGAAACTGAATCTCTTCGGCGTCCCCGCGTTCGAGGCCGTGGCGAATCAGGGCAAGGGGGTGTTTCCCGCGCTCAAGGAGATTATCAAGCGGGTGGTCACGCGTGTGCACGCCCAGCTCGGCGAAGGGCAGAGGATGCGCGCATGACCGCAAACGCATACTCCGTGCAGAGCGAGCTTGAATCGCTCATGGCCGAATCCGGCAACGAAGGGCGGTGGGAACGGATGGCCCTGTTCTCCGGGGAAGGGCTTCTCATGGCCGCCGCCGGAGACTCCCCCGCCGTTTCCCAGGAACGGCTCCTCGAATTCGCCTTCGCACAGATCGAAACCGTACGGATGCTCGAACCGGTGACGGACGGGACGGAGATCACCCTCCGGGTCCCGGATGACCGGCTCCTCGTCTTCCGTTTCTTCAAAGCGTGGGACGAAACACTCGTCCTCGCGGCCGTGGCGAACCGCCGAAAGGGCTACCGCCGGGCCATGGGCCGCATCGTCGCACGGATCCGGAAAATGGTGTAACGGATTATTCCCGTTTTCCCGCAGACAGGCCTCGATGCGTCGATTCGGACGGTCTCCCGATCCCGCATGATGGACACAAGACCCCTCAAAGCCACCCCTGATTCGGATAATATGCCCTGATCGTCATATCTTTGGTTAAGATCGGAATGCCTCGCAATCCGGCCGTTGCCACGATCGTCCGGTCGGCCGGATCGCGGTGATCCCAGTTCAACCGGATATTCTCCATCCAGATCATCTCATCGACCGGGATGATCTCAAATCCGCCGAACAGATGGATTTTATGAATATACTCTTCCAGCGGCATGCCGATATCGATTCTATTTTTTTTGATTTTGGCGCCCACTTCCCAGAAGGATATGGAGGAAACCGCAGCCTCCCCCGCTTCAAAGTCGGATAAGGCGATATTCCTTTCCTCTTCTGTCAAAGAATCGGGATCGAGGGTCACCCAGAGCAAAGCGCAGGTGTCAAAGAGCATCAGCCTTCCTCCCATTCGCCGGTTTCCGGTTCCATCACATCCGCCGGGATGCGGATCTTGCCCCAATATGTCCCGAAAACATCCGACACGCGTAAAGGCATCCGGATCGGTTCGATTCTCAGCACGGGTTTATGATGCGACGTGACGATGATCGGCTCGCCGGTTTCTTCAACCTTCCGGAAATATTCGAGAATCCTGGGTTTGAGTTTGCTTTTTGAGATATATTCCATAAAGGACCTCCCGATTGTGACCCTGGTCATGAATGTGGTCACAATATATCAAGAAATCCTTTTGCATCCAAGAAATTCTCCATTCCCCGGCTTAAACATTTCCGCTGTCAATATTCCGCATCCAATTCGCCGTTCACGGCTTCTTGACTTACACAGAGGAATCCGCTTGACATTGTCCCTTCAAATCCTATATTGGAAAAGCATTTTTCCATGGAGCGGAATACCCTTGAACTACGACGACGCATTGCAGTTTCTCTCCGGCCGCCACGCGAAAGATATGAAGCTGGGTCTCGAAAACATCCGGAGCCTGCTCGCGCGTCTGGACAATCCGGAACGGCGGTTCAAATCCGTACATATCGCGGGCACCAACGGCAAAGGATCCACGACGGCCATGCTCGAATCCATCCTCCGGGAATCCGGATACCGGACCGGTCTGTACACGTCCCCGCATCTGGTCGACATCCGCGAGCGCATCAGGATCGGCGGCGTCGCGATCAGCCGGCGGGACTTTCTCCTCGAAATCGCGGACATCCAGGCCGCCGCCGAGGAGACGAACGCGTCTTTTTTCGAGATTCTCACGGCCGTCGGGTTCAAGGTTTTCGCGGACCGCGGGGTGGATATCGCCGTCGTGGAAACCGGCCTGGGCGGACGCCTCGACGCCACCAACCTCATCACGCCCGAACTGGCCGTCATCACAGAGATCGGACTGGATCATACCCGGATCCTCGGGACGGACATGGAAACCATCGCGGCGGAGAAGGCGGGCATCCTCAAGCCCGGCGTTCCGGCCGTCATCGGCACACAAATTACCGCCGTGAAGAATTTCTTTGAAGGAGAAGGCAAGCGGCGCGGCGCGGTGTTGCGATACGTCATGGATTCCGTGAAGACCGAAAACATCCGCCTCGCCGAAAGCGGGACCCTCCTGAATGCGTGGGTCGGGGACAGACGTTTTCGGGATCTGCGTCTGCGCCTGCTCGGCGCCCATCAGGTCGAAAACGCAGCGACCGTCCTGTTGATCGTGGATGAACTCCGCAGTCAGGGCTGGGCCATCCCGGAACGGGCTGTCTATGACGGTCTCGCCAAGACGGTCTGGCGCGCCCGGCTCGAACTCCTCCAGATCGCCCCGAAAATCGTGCTCGATTCCGCGCACAACGGCCTGGGTGCAAAACGCCTGGCCCATGCGATCGAAGAGATCTTCCTGTACAGGAATCTGACCCTGGTCTTCGGCGTCCTTTCGGACAAGGATTACGGGACCATGGCAGAGATCCTTTTCCCGCTCGCGGACCGCATCATCCTCACCCGGCCGGACAACGAACGGGCGCTCGACCCTTATATCCTGGCCGAACTGCCCGTCTGCCGGGGCCTACGCATCGAGATCTCCGAAGAGATCGGCAGGGCCTGGGAATTCGCCATGAAACGCACGCGGCACAACGATCTCGTGTGCGCGGCGGGATCGATCTATTTTGTCGGGGAGATACTCCGGCTGATGGGCGAAAACGCCTGCGGGGAATGAGACGGGTTCTCAACCGCTGAAAGAAATTCAAATCCCGGTTTTCCCCGCGGCCTTCGAAAAATCTCCGCTTTTTTGAAAAAAGGTGCGAAAAGAACCTGCGACTCTCTGACCGATCGCGCCCAAGATGCCCGACAGAAGATCTCGGGCATGACCTATGAGGGGTGAGGGGATGGCCCGTGAAAAACGCCAAAGGAAGGCAGAAACAACGGAAAGAAATTCAAAATGGCAGACTCCCGACGCCTGCAAGATCCCGGCCTAAAAATCGCCGGGATGACAAAATGGAGAAGGTGTGGTGTTGGTTGTAATGCGGCGGCATATAAAATGCCGCCCTGCGGAGACAGGCATTTTCCGGGTGGGCATTCCGTACACCCTTCCCGGTTTCCCGGCGGCATTCGAAAAATCTCCGCCCGGAAAAGGCCGGAGCGTTCGCGGCCGGTGCCGCTTAATTGCGGTTCCGGGAAGGAATGGCCCTGTGATGCCGCCTCACGCATCCGGATATCCAACGGACAGGGCGGAAGCATTCCATTCCTTCAGGGAACGCGGAGACCTTTTCAGGAGATTTTTCGTCAGCCGCAGTTTTTTGGGCACCTTTTTTTTGAAAAAAGGTGCGAAAAAGAACCTGCGATTCCCCGACCGCCCGCACCAAAGATACCCGACAGAAGATTTCGGGCACGACAGATGAGGGGTGAGGGGATGGCTGCGGGAGACAGGCCTTTTCAGGGTGAGTATACCGTACACCCTTCCCCATTTTCCCCGCGGCCTTCGAAAAATCTCCGCCCGGAAAAGGGCGGAGCGTTCGCGACCGGTGCCGCTCGCAGCGGGTCCGGGAAGGAATGGCCCTGTGATGCCGCCTCACACATCCGGAT